>JAEEGK010007953.1_pt1 | contig 25155 bp, 30 predicted proteins | sample 8958771 | NCBI WGS metagenome assembly JAEEGK01 (sample SAMN16246547, study PRJNA631951) | gut metagenome | biome: gut microbiome; feature: rumen; material: SC-attached | host: Bos | place: Iran: Karaj | collected 2018-10
GTCCGTTGGGTTTGCTGGATCCATCGGCATCATGGCCAACAGTCGATGTCTCGCCTGAAACTTGTGGTTTAGCCTGATCTGTAAAGACTGGCTTAACCTCGCTTTCAGGTGGGACATGACTACCATTTCTTATCGGCTTCACAACAGGTCTGATAATAGGGTTACTGACAAAGAAGTTGTTCTTGACCATCCCTTGGTTAGTGAACCAGACAGACAAGCACTTTAGGGTGTGGATGGTGGTTCGGTTTGAGGGAACGGATTCAAGAATGCCCATCAGATTAAACTCCTTGATGATCCTGGTCGCAGTCTTGCGATTGCATCCCCACATCATGGAAAGCTCTACCTTCGATGCCATGAACTGGCCCGGCTGTAAGACAGCAGAAAAATGCTTTTTCGATACCTTGGTTGGTTCCAGAACTGCCATCCGAAGGAATGTCTTGAAGCACTTCATGCGGTTGATGTCCTGACATTCGTCGGCCAGATAATCCGTCTGCGCATCATTGAGCGTGGTACTGTATCTAATATTAGTATACTTCATTTTGTACGTTGATTTTGTTAAAGAGGTGGGAGTCTTGTGTCCCACCTCCACCAAACAAAACTAAATCCAGATGAACAGACTTAACCCATTGCCATTTTCTGTAAAACCTGATGGGCGTGTTCATTCACCTCTTCCTGTGAGATAGCCCGGTTCTTACGCATCCAAGCCAGTAACTCAGACTTCTCAAAGTAGATGAGTTTGCCATTAGGACGATAGAACGGGATGACATTGTTGTGTGTCATCTTGTACAACGTACTACGGCTGATACCCATAAACACTGCAGCTTCTTCAAGAGTGAGGACTTCCTTGGCTGCACAAAGGACATCCTCCAGCACACTAATGCGCTGAATGAGATCGCTAACCTTCCCTGAAGGTACGTTCTCGGTACTGTTACTATTAATTCCTGACATTTCTATAAAATATTAATGGTCTATGATTGACTGTGCAAAGAAACAGCTTTTCTTTGACTTGTTATCCCTTCGTAAATTTGTTTTCTATTTTTAACCTTTCATTAAACCTTCTGTTAATTTTTTGCTATGAGGTTATATTCTCCTACGAACTTTTGGTTGTTTCGCGGAAAATTTGTACCTTTGTACCCAAGAAACAGCAAAGGAACGATTTCGGTACATTTTGTTTCTCGTTTGTGTCTTTTGAGCAAGCGGCTCGCGTAAGTTGTTGATTTACAAGGCACAAGAAATTCCCTAAAAACTCTCTTGCAGAAGTATTTCGTGGTCTTGAACTCTTCCGATTCTTCTATATTGAAATTATCCAGTGAAGCATCATCCGTAGGCGTGAAGTCACGAGCTGCCTGCCCTGCCAACCAGCCAGTCGCCATATCCGCTATCTTGGCAGCAGGAACAAGGAAATCCATTTTCTCCTGGATAGACGTAGATACACGCTGGTCATTGATGGTGATGGATTTCTGAGTCTGCTTGGCCTTGCCGAACACGTCATTCTGTGCCCATTCCAGCGTTTCCTTGTTACGGGCGGCACCCATGAAGATGTTGCCGCAGGTGGTAAGTATCTTCTGCATACCAACCTTTCCATAATCCGCTTCCAACTGTGGCAGTTCCTGAAATCCCAAGGTAACAGCCACCTTATTTGACCGGGCCGTACCAATCAGACGGTCAATCTTATGGAAGTAGAGCGTCGGCAGCTCATCAACAATAATAGAGACAGGGATATTGCCCTTGCTGTTCACACGGGTCACAAGACGGTTCAGGATCAAGGCGTTCAGAGAGCCAATGACCTGCTCCTTGTCAGGGTCATTTGCAATGACAAGGTAAGAAGGGTGGACAGGGTCTGATATCTTCAGGTCGAAGTCATCACCAGTGAAGACCCAATAGGCTTCAGGCGAAACAAGACGTGCGGCGTTGACACGTAGTGTTCCAACCATACCTTCCAACTGATCCATAGCCTTGTTCTTCCAAGCGGACTGGAACGGAGCCATCAGTGACATAATCTTCTCGTCCTGCATCAGAATATCGAAAATCTCACTATAAGGTCTGCCAAGAAACGAAAGTACATGGGGCATATCAGAGAACTCACCCGTAATGGTGTCCGGCTCTACGATGTTCCCATCATCATCCTCATACCAAGACTTGTTGATGATTACAAGATTGCCGTCCATGTCACGGTAGGAAAAGCCGTTCAAGTCCACAAACATACCATCCTCATCCGTAGAGACGTTCCGGCTGTGATCATCAAGGAAGTCCAGAACAACTTTCCCATTATCGTCCACAGCATTGTAATCCACCCAATAGCGGGTAATCAGCTTCAGACGCTGGCCATTATAGAGGATGTAGCGGGTCAGCTTCTTGCCGTTCTTCCAACCAGTCGGATGGAAATTGATGAAGAAATAGATGATACTGGCCAAGAAGTTCTCGGCAGAGTTCTGGAAGAAAGATTCAGAACCGCCTTTCTTCTCGCTGCCTTTGTTCAGGGCTTCCAACAGTGTGGCTGCTGTCTCTGACGCGCCTGCCAAATCAGGAATGTATTTCCGCTGAATAGGATTCACACGATTGGAATACTCCACATCTGAGAAATTGACGATGTGAAAGCCACAATTCTTAGGCAGATGACCATACCTTTTGTTCTTACAATACTGGTAGAAAAGCGTCTTTCCCAGCGTCGGAAACTTATAATCGTAGCACATGATAGCAAAGCCCTTGGCGGCATGTTGCCGTATGAATGGGTCAATGATGCCAAAAGACTTACCAGATCCAGGTGTACCAAGCACAATCGTACCACGGAAGGGATTGATGATATTGATCCAGCCCTTGTGCATCCTTTTGTTCAGATAGTACACCATCGGGATATTCACGGAATATTCGTTGGCGTTCAGTTCCTCAGACTGCTCAAAGGATTCGTTCTCAAAGTTAAACCTGTCCTCGCCCAGCTTGTAGTTGTAGTAACGGGCAATGCCGTCACCTCCCTGATGAATCAGCATTGTGCCTACTATGCTCGACAGGGCATACAGCACCCTGTTAGTGGAGAAACCACAAAGTTCTCCTCCCCACAGTCCATGTTGGAGAACAATGCAGATAATGATAAGAGAGAACCCAACGATAATCGGGTAGATGACCATCGTCCTGATATTGAAGCGAAGGCTTTTCTTCGCCCTCGTTCCGATACAGGTTATAAAGATACAAACCAGTTCGATGAACTTACACGACGGTACATTGTTGAATATCTGGAAGCGGCCTAACAGCTCCAAGACGAACTGGGTGGCTCGGCTTTCAGACGTGACGGGAAGGTTCATCACCAGTTCAATAATCAAGAAAATATAGATACAGCTCCTGAAGTAGTTATACATCTGCAGCTGTTCCCTCGTCTCTTCTGTTCCCATGTCTCTTTGTCTCGTTTTAAAGAGAGGGGACTACCATGACTGCCATAGCCCCCTCTCCATATGAAAGGAGTATATTATCTGAGTCTTAACACCGGGCGCACTCTGCCAGGCGTTGTCTTGATAGTCGATGTAACAAAGCCGCTTGGCATGGCTACGCTGAGGTAATACATCTGCTCGCTTTCTGATGTGCTGCCGTCTTGTGTGGAGCTGATATACTGCCCATCGGCAAACGGCTCTCCACCAATGATCTCCATACTATGAGCCACAACGGGAAGCATTGCTGCCAAAGCTCTCAGTTCACCGGCAGAGGGCAAAGCCCAGCTTGCCATTGGCGAGCGGAAATCAGCAACTGCTTCGGCTGCAGGAGTCGGAATCTCAGACACTAGCAAGGCGGCAGTATTCTCAGCACCGCATAGTGTCCTGCTGTCACTATTCACACTGCCAACTGTTCCCAAGGAATCAGCATAGGCATAGCTGCCCAACTCATACCTCGAAACTACCAAGGCAGTATCGCGGCTTGCATAGAAGATGACACCAACAGCCGTCTGGTTCTTACTGTCATACCCTTGTGGGGAAACAATGGAGTTGTCAGCCAACAGGATATTCCCGACTTTCAAGCTACCATCGTATTCATCGGTATGCTCTTCGCAGGAGGCGAGACCTCCCATCACGGCCACTGCCATACAGAGCATGACCGTCTTTCTCTTGATAAAGTCAATTGTCTTATTCATCTTAGAACGGAATCTTTAAACCAATCAGAAGCCCATTACGGAAGGAGTCGCCATGAAGGAAACTCACCTGGTTCTTCTGGATTAATGAAAACTGGATGCCGGAACGGAAGACATAGTTATATTCCAGTCCACCTTCGACGGCAAAGAAATAGTCACCAGTATGCGCTCCGAACTGAGGGCCGAAGCGCAGGCGCAGGTTGCTGTTCTTGAACTTCTTCAGACAGTACTTATACAGCAGACCGCCATCCCAATAGTAGCCTTTCCAGAAGATGTCATTACATACCTTTCCGCAAACAGGGTCACGCTGCCACTTGTTACCCACTTCACCAAACAGTTCAACGGCATTGCCATAGGTCAGTTCCCGCTCATAGCCAAAGGTGGCATTGAGCGTGTTATTGAACAGGAAACCAGCATTGAGAGTAAAGTACTCGTCTTTCTCCCCGGCCATCGCTCCGATACTCATCATCAGCGACAGCATCATAGCATAACACTTCCTCATGGCCTCTATCTGTTGATGTTAAACGGAAGATGGTTGAGCAGGCTCTTGTCGAAACCGTCAGCATTCAGGATGTCTTCATACTCGATGGGGATATAGATGACTCGCCCTGAAATCTGACGCTCGGCAATCTCTATGCGTAGCACCTTTTCGTCAGGGAATGTCAGCTTCGGCAGGACGATGACGTTACGATAAGCCTTCTTGAAGCTGTGGGCAGTGTTTAGGGAATATGTCGGAGTCAGTTCAATCGTCTGTGAGTTGGTGGCCTTGGCCTCTTTCTTGTCTGTCAGTTTCACCCTTACCTCGTCGATGTCGTACTTGATCTTTGTCCGGTTATAGAGCGAATAGTCAATGAAGAAATAGTCGTTCACGGTATAGATGTTGTTCACGACGGCACGGATGCCGTTGGCCGAATAGTGGATGTTATTGTAGTTGGGCTGGCTCCCATAAATGGCCCAGGCATAAGCGGCCATCTCACTCTCAGGCATCAGCACGTCGGGGTTCTTGTAGCGTTTCATCTCGTCCAGCTGGATCCTATAGACACTATTGGCACAGGCAGGCCCTGATGTGTAAACCACATCGTACTGAGCCAGATGGCGCTCTCCGATGACAGTGATCGTACCCACCAGTTCGTAGTTGCGCATCCTTCCAGACGGCTTGATACGGACAATATTATCGGCACACTGGTTGCCGACAATCTTATCCGTTGACATATCCACCAGCTTGATATTCTCAGGCATGATGACATGGGTGGTCACATTCTCATTGACGAAGATGACACGGTTACGGTCAATGCCTGGCATACAGTTATCAGCTGCCTGCATGGTGTAGATGTACCTTACCTTTACAGAATCATTCCTTGCTTCTGCATTCTCCTGGGCATAAGCCACTGCCGACAGGGCAAACATGCCCATGACGGCCAAAACAATTTTCTTCATACTGAATTCCTGATTTTCTATTTTTCTGTAATTCATAAATACTGATTTGCTGTATTTCTTATTTTCAGTCTTTCTGAGCATCCTTGTTGATCAGATAGACGATAGTGTTATACTTGATACGAGCCTTGTTCTTACGGATGTTGCCAGAAATGGCTGATGAAGCAGACTGGTACATGTTCTGAAGAGCCTGTAGTGCTACGGCTTCACCGCTCAGACCGCCACCATACCCGCCATCAAGATTGATATTACTCTGCATAGCCTGTGCCCCGGCATTCTTCATCATGTCACGGAAAGCCGACTCAGGCACATAGAAGCCTTCCATGCCATCATTGTCGAACACGGAGAGGTTGACCTTGATGAACTTGTCCCCCACGAGAATGCTGGTGATATTGGCCATGACACGCTGCTGTCCGAAGCCTGTGACAATGCCATAGAGGTAAGTGCCTTTTTTCAGGCGCACATCCTTGATGATGACATCATCGAGCAGTTTGAAGCGTAGCCGGGTACCTTCATGCGCCTTGGTTGTCTTGTCTATCATGGCCTTGATCAGAGAAGCATCAACTGACTGTTGCTCATTGATGGTATTGAACAGCTCCGCATTCTTGTCCCCTGCCTTTATGACCAGTTCGGGCTTCACTTCTTTCTTCTTCCGTTCCTCGTCCTGACGCATCTTCTCCTTCAGCTCTTTAAGCTCCTTCACTTCATCATTAGCCCCAAAGGTACGTTCCAGCACCTTCTGGCGTTCAAGGCTGTGCTGCTGGATCTCCTCCAGCTCACGGGCATAGTCCTCCATGTCAGACTGCCGCCCGCCACGGCTGAGGGAACCTCGCCCTGCACGGCCACCATAGCCGCCATCATCATCATACCCATAGGAATTGATGTGCTTCCTGGCTTCCGCAAGGCTGCGTTCCAAGTCCTCCTGTTCCTTCTGCCGTTTCATGCGCTTGGCATTCTCGGCATCAATGTCGTTGAGTTCACTTTCCGAATAGCCGGACATCGTACTGTCGGCTGCTTCCTTGTCGTCGCCCAAGGCACCGATGGCGGTATAGGCACCATCCTCAGAGAAATGCTTGTTCATTTCTTCCATCTTATTGCCAACACCCTCGTTCCGGGCATCAGGCAATGACATGTTGATGTTGTCAGTCACCACACCCTTCTGCGGTTCATCGCTGCTGTCCGTAAACTTGGATATTTCGTAGGCCAGAAATACGATGGGGAGCAGGATGACCAGCGGGAAGATGTACTTCGGCTGTTTCAAATTCAGTTTCTTCATCTTTTTTATTGTCCTTTTTCTAAGTTGTTTACTATCAGTTCCAGTTGCTTGTACTTGATGATGATCTGCATGGAGTCCTCATGTGACTTGTCTGGCAGCTGTACCAGCGAGTCCAGCTCATGTTTCAGCAACTGCCCTCTTTGAGCCATCTGCTGTAACTGGCTAATCTGGTAAGCCTTGGCATTCTGTATCTGCTGCATGCCCTGAAATATGGATTCTACAGGCTCGACATCATACAGGAAGTTGTCGCTGCAATCGCTTTCCTTTCCCAATGTCAGGAATGCACCAAGAATCAGTGAGGACAGCAGGCATCCGACAGTTATCAGCATCGTGTCACCTCTGTTATTCTCTGCCCACTTGTTGGCAATGGCGATACGCTCACGAACCTTCCATCTGACGAACAGCCTCCAAAGCAGGATCCTGAACCAGCGTGTAGTCTTGGATTCCTTCTGGCTTTTCTTGTCTTTCTTTCCAAAGAGTCCCATAGTCTTCAATAGTCAAGATCCTTATTCTCCAGTGTACGCCAGTTGGTCACCAGCAGGCCGTGTGGATTGTTCTGTGTGCGAGGCACGTTCTCTATATTGCCGACAGTCACGATGGAGCGTTTGACATCACGGGTGCGGCGCTTGATAATCTGTGTTCCGTAATACTTGAAATTGCGGTTATGTTCGTCCAGGTCGATGGAGTCGCAGATGATGGTACATACGGCAGAAGACGAGATAATATCAGAATAGAAGCCGTTCTCGTCCATAGCCTGCTTCTGCTTCATGGCCGTACCGTCGGCCATATAGAGTGCCTTGCCAACCGTCCACTTGATATAGTCATCATCGGGAGGAAGGTTGAAGAAATACTGATGGAAGAGCTGGATGTGCGCCTTGGCTTCCATCACGAAGTTTGCCTCCTGCTTGCTACGCTCAGCCAGAAACGGGATGTCACCGTCGATGACATAGATCTGTTCCCGTTCATCAGTGACCAGCTTGGCACAGTAGAATACGGTGAAGGCGCAAATCACCGTACATCCAGCTATCGTCGCAAAGACGGTCATCAGTGCCAGCCTGGTCTTTTGTTCTAAACTCTGAATTAACATATTGCTTACAATTTAAATGGTTACTTACAAAACAGCCTTTCCAACGGCACCTACAGCAGAAGCACCGCCCGAAACAACGGTCTTGGTCGCTGCTATACTTCCATAGACACCTGCTGCCACACCTGCCGTTGCCACAGCACCTGAAGCACTTCCTGCACTGGAGCTTACACCACCGGGAATCAGCCATGAGGCAACTTCCGGCACAAAGCGTAGGATGAAGGCACCAACCAGCATTCCCATTGCATACATACAGTTGGAGCCGATGCCCTGAAGACCGAGTGTTCCAATCTGGTTCCAAGTGTTCACCTGTCCCTGAAGCAGCTTGCTATAGGCGGTAATGTCTTCCTGCAAGTTATAGAGCAGGATGAAGTCGATGTAGTACAGACACATATAGGTCACGAATCCCCATAGGGAAAGAGACAGGTACTTCGACATCCATTGTGACCAGGCATTGCTCCAAGGCGGCACGATGGACAGGGCAAACATAATTGGTGCAAACATGGCGAGGATGGTCATGAAGATACGCTGGGCTACCAGTATTCCGTAATAGGTCATCTGGAAAATCAGCTCACCGATAAAGCGTATGACATCATTGATCCACTCCGAGACCTTTGTCTCTGCTGCCACCGCTGCCTGTTGTGCGTAGTTGTTGATGGTGGAACCGAGATTCTCCATGCTATAGATGAGCTTGTCCCACCAGTGGGCATCCTCACCAATGGCCTGAATCTGCTTGGCCGTCTCTACACTGTCCTGCACCTGACGGAGTTTCTTCAGGTAGTCAGCCTGTTTCTGGGCAACCTTGCGTTCCATGACGGCAACCTCCTTGTTCTTGGCCTTGGCCATTGCCTTGGTGGTAGCCTCCAGAGCCTTGCCGGGTACCTGCAGCTCAGAGCATATCCAGCCGCTCGATGTGATACACATGGACAGTGCAATGATACGGGCCAGTTTCATGACATCCATCGCCCTGCGTCCAAGCATCATCAGCCAGCACTCATAGGAACCTACACAAAGAGCCAGCAACAAGCCGAGGACACGGGCATAGCCGACGGTATCACCGAGGATGGCGGCTTTCGGGAAAGACTCCATCGCCACCAGAAGCTTGTCAAGGCTCTCATCGATGCTTGGCAGTCCCATTGTCAGGAACAGGTCGGGGATGCTGAGTAATATATCCGTTGTCATAGTCAGTCCCTCCTTATTTATAATAGCTCTGAGCCATACCTACCAGATGTGCGGTACGGCTTACCAGTTCCTCCATCTGCTTTTTCGCATCGATGTAGCCTTTCTGACGCTTGGCGTTCTCCAGCTCGTAGCCTATGCCTGTCTTATGCAGATAGGCAATGTTCTGGCAGATAATGTCGTTCTGCCGTGAGAGTTCATCCACCTGGAACTTCATCTTGCCCTTGCTTCTGGTCATACAGAATACCAGTCCTTCCGATATGCTGTTCTGCATACGGTTGAAGTCATCCTTGAATGAGGAATAGACAAGATCAACGTTACGGTCAGCCTCACGAAGCACCTCTTCCTTGTGAAGCTCCTCGATGTACTGCCGTTCGTCCTCAGTCTTTTTCATGACTTGCCGCTGTGTCTCTTCTGACATGACACGGACGGGCATGATTCGCTTCACGTTGGAATCATCCTCATCGAACTCTACTCCCAGACTGCTTTTGAAGCCACGCCACCGCCAATGAAGCGAGGCACCGCTGTAGTTATTGTGCATCAGCCAGTAGTACCAGTCAGGGGCAAAGTCCCAAGGGCCGTTTTCCATGGACTTCCACTGCTTTTCCTTCTGTTCATCATGCTCAATCTGCGCCCACTGTGCGGACGCTCCTACTGGCAACAGTGCCAATAGGGAAAAGATAATTGCTTTCTTCTTCATACTTATATTTTGTTCCATTGATTGATAAGTCCTGTAGCTATCTCATCTGTGACCTCACTGTTTAGGATGTCCCAGATGTAGTCATAGTGAAAGCCTCCGATGGCCACGATGCTTGCCCAGCAATAGGCACTGTCAATGATACCCCTCATGGTGTCAATACTTGTCTTCAGGGTATTGACCAGATTCAGCTTCTCGTCCATCGATGCCTTCATCACGTTCAGCCCGCTTGCAGTCATCGTCACATAGAGAGCCTTGATGTTCTTGATTTCACGGGAACATGCCAGATTCGCTTCGGCAAAGTACCAGGCAACCATTGGCTTCTTGGTCGTGTACTTGGCTGAAAGCTGGGCAAACTCAGAATACTCCTGTATCAGTTTGTACATGCTGTTGGCCGTAGAACCGAGACAGGCTGCAAGCAGGACATAGGAGTAGCCGTTAGACAGCTTGGAGTCCAAGGTGGTACGCACATCATTGAACTTGTCAGCTCCCTTGGTGACCATCGACTGCTCACCAAAGCTTAACGCCACCTTGTCACGTGCTCCATCTTCAGCCCCTTTTATCATCTTGTGCAGGTCAATCAGAGCCTCGATGGTTGGCAGGTCATGGGGCCAGTCGATGGCATGGATTTCGGCAATTCCGAGTACTGCAAGCATCAGTATAATTGAAATCCTCTTCATGCTCCAAGACCCTCCCAGTCGTTAATCAGTCCTTCCACGATATTCTTGCCAGTGAAATATGCTGCCCAGGAATCCACGTCGATAGCCAGCAGGAGATTGTTCATATCGCTGCAATACTGGCACATCATTGTGATGGTCTCCATCTTGTAGCGTATCTCCAGCAGATGGGTGTAGATACGGTTGGCCAGTGTCAGACGCTCGTAGCGGTCAATGAAGTTATAGCCGTCACCTTCGCCACTGGCAGGCGCATTGACATTGGGAACATCCTTGCTCTTCTTGATGGGGTTCTGCACCTTGCCGTTGTTGACAATATCCACAAAGTCCTTCACCAGCGACTCCGTTTCCAGTACGATGTCCATAATCTCATTAAGACAGATGACATAGTTCTTACCGGGTGACTTGCTCATGTACTTCAATACGACGGGCACATCCTTGAAGATTTCCGCTACGGTTGCTCCAATCTCCACATAGTACTGTGACTCGGAACCGAAACCACTGACATTCTCCATCGACAGCTTGTAGAGTTCCTTGATTGTGGCCATCGTAGCGGTGTACTGCATGAGCTTCTGCTGCTTGCTGTTGATGGAGTCCAGACGGTTGTTGTGCTGGCTCTCGATGACCTCCTGAGAGGCAGCATTGGCAGTAACGGCTCCTGTAGTCCAAGGGTCGATGACTACCCGCCATGCAGCATTAGCCCTGACTGTCAGCAGGACGGCGGCTGACAGGATGATGATTCTTGCTCTTACCATAGTGACATAATATTTTGATGGTTGTTTACTTGTCGGGCAAAGTCGAGGTATTTGCCAACCTTGGCTTGCTTGCGGTCTCTCTCAATCTCTATGATGGCCGTCTGGATGTTACCGAAATGGCGTTCATAGATTTTCAGGGCTTCCTTCTCCAGTCGCTCCGTCGTGTATGCCCAATAGCACTCTGGCGGTTCCTCCACTCCAAAGACATCCCAAGTATCACCACGACGGATCCAGACTTCCCGGAAGTAGGCACGTCCCTCCTTGTTCTTCAGCTGATTGATGGTAAAGATCTGCTGAAGCTGTACCTGCGTGAGTCCAAGCTGCTCAGTCACGTCCTTGTAGCTGTCCTTGAACTTCGACTGGTCAAGCAGGATGGTGACATCGGCATTGGCGACAACGGCCTTTTTCAGAATGTCGGATGATAACAGGTCTTCAAGTTCCTGCGTCACCACTCCGGCAATACCGTTGAACTTACGCACAGTCTTGAAAAGGAACTGGAGGTATGCAGCCATACGGGGTGTGGCCACAGCCTTCCATGCCTCTTCAATGATGATGGCCTTGCGTCCTTTCTTCAGTCGCATCTTCTGAAGGAACACGTCCATGATAATCAGAACGACAATAGGGAAAAGAACTGGATCTTCCTTAATCTTGTCTATCTCAAACACCACGAACTTCTGTTCAAACAGCGAGGCATCGGCATCATTGTTAAGGGTGTACTCCAGTTCGCCACCTCTATAGAAGCGTCCTAACAGGGCTGAGAAGTCAGCGATACGGAAGCTAACACTCTTGTCCTTGCAGATCTGGGGGATGCGCTCCAAGGCAAAGTCATAGAAAGAATTGAAGGAAAGTTCCTTGACCTTCAGCTTACGGCGGCGTTCCTCCATCTTATCCACCTCTTCATTGAGTTTCATGAGGTAGGTTCCCTCCATCACTTCGGGAGTCAGACGTGAAAGCTGGTTCTCGGCAGCGGCAATCTCACCTTCAGAGGCGGCACTGTCATTGGCCAGGTTCTGAAGCTTCTCCACCCAACGGCGTTTCTTCTCCTTTTCCCTGCGCTCCTTTTCCTCATCACTGAGTGCTTCTTCCGGTTCTTCCTTTAGCTTGGGAGTCTGCTGTTCTTCTTTCTCCTGCTCGGCATATTTCTTTTCCAGCTCTTCCTCGAACTTGTCATATTCACCATTCATCTTGTGCTTCAGAGTCAGCAGATGGATGATGTCCTTACGTTCCTGCTCCGTGAACTTCTCAAAGGGATGGAAATAAGCCTCGTAGTATTCCACGATGACCTGATTGACCACCAGTTCCTCCACGTCATCAGGTGCCTTCTCACCAATGTAGATAAGGAAGATAAGGGTTTTGAGGAAGTTCTTCTTCTCACCGAAATTGTCCTCATACTCCTCACGGGTAATCTTGAAGGGATTCATGGAGATTGGCCGTTCCTTGGAATAGGTGATGTAGGTACCATGATAGTAACGACAGATACCTTCGTAGGAGTCACCTGTATCAACCAGTACAATATCGGTGTCTTGTATGAGCAGCTGGCGAACCACGCTGTTCATATGAAACGACTTGCCGCTGCCACTTGGGCCGATGCACAGGAAGTTGGCATTGTTGGTATGCTTGACCTTTCCCTCCTTGCCAGTGAAGTCAATACCGATGGGCAGTCCGTCGCGGTCGGTGTAATATACCAACAGTGGCGAAAGCTCCGTCTGCTTGGTATGCTCCTTGAAAAAGAGACAGACGGCAGCATCGGAGAGTGTCAGGAACAGGTCATAGTCAGGATTGAAGGTATAGGCATTACCGGGAAATGAAGCCTGAAACAGCTCCAGTTGATTGTAGGCAGTACGGGATGGCATGATGCCGCAACCATAGAGCTTGGTCTCGATGAAGGATGATACTGGAGTGACCTTTGCCAACGGACAGCTGACGATGACGTTGAAATTGGTATTAACCAACAGCTTATTGTCTGCTGCCAGCATGTCCAGCACGGCATCAATATCAGCCTTGGCAATCTTATTGGACGGGTCGGGCATGGAGCCGTGCCGCTTCGACTTGCTTTCCAGCTTGCGTTTCAGCTTCTGTTGGGCTGGTATCTGAATAACCTGGTTATAGATGACGCAATCAGCAAAAGGAACATTGGTCAGGAACCCGAAGAGGTCAGTGGCGATACGATAGCCATTCACAGGAACGGGCAGATAGGGTTTGACAACAGTAGGCATGTCGATGACATCCACATCCACGAGTGAGAATGAGCGCACGGCACGGTCGCCGATGGTCAGATACTCGTCACTGGCCTTGAAATTGTTGACGCTAAAGGCACCATCCCTGAAATTGATGGTCATGAAGCGATGCAGATAGTCGCTGACATCATTCTTGTTCAGCTTGTAATACCAGATGTTCTTGTCTGAGAGGATATCACACACCTTCTTCACCTTGGTATGGAAGTCAAGCCACTTTTTGGGGTCGTACTTGACGAACATGTTCTTGCTGGCCTCCTGAGTGATGATCAGGAAGGTGCGGATGTCAGTATATTCCCTGCCTTCAAAATAGCGGAAGTAGCTTTGGGAAAGGAACTCCATTTCGGGCGGGATGTCGTGGTGGTAGCCCTTCTTGCAGAAGATGTCCTGCTTCTGGAGGGCATAGCCTTCACCCAGTGTCTGCACGATGTTGCTCAGTACGTCACAGAACTGCATATACAGCTCGGCATCGGTGCTGAAGCGAGGCACTGGATTCTTTATTTCGAGGATGACGGAACAATCACCCTGCTTCGACCAGAGTACGGTGTTCAGAAGATTTCCGCGCTCATCATTGATGTCCTGAAGTTGGGCAAAGAGTCTGTCAAACGGTCTTTTCTTTGTTGCCATGAACTTAATGATTGTACAGGCCTTGATAGACAAAGATTCCCCGGTCATGCCGCTTGGCATGGAGTCCGCTTCGCTGCTTGACATATATCGTAATCAGTCCTGCGATGGCCAAGGCTATCATGGCGATGAAGCCTGCCAGTTTGCCCATCACAATGGAGAAAACGATAAAGCCGAGGAACGAAACACCAATAGCTCCGGCAGCGAATGTGAGGAACCTGCCTTTTATTCCCATGAACTCCAAAGGACGCTGAAGCCCCTTGAATACGGGATAGCCGTCATTGTTTTGCATATCAGTCTCTTTTAAAAACAGAAAAGGAAATGCCCTACAGTCATCAGCCGATGGCACGGGCATCTCCTTTTGTCACCGTTGGCTCTTACTTGAAGAACATGGGAAGTGCCTCCGACATGGCGATGAATGCCACACAGCCACCGATGGTCATCATAATCGTCTTCTTCACGTCCTGGTCGCCGTTCTGCATCTTGAAATAGACGTTGAACGAGCCGACAAGCACGATGACGGCAGCGATGGCTTTCATCAGATTGGCCACAGGGGTCTGATACGATGAAATCTCGGTGGTTGCCTTGGTGAAGCCTCCTGCGCCCTTACTGCTGGCATAGGTTGCCATGGCACAGAAGATGAACATGCCTACAAAGGAGGCGATGCGCTTCTTAGGGAGTTTCTTCCAGCCCTGCTGAAGGGCATTCTTAATAGGGTTAATTACTTGTAACATAATGGTTTGTGAATTTTAATTATGTAAATTTATGTTACAATTTAAAGAACCAAGTGGTGGGGAGAGAAGTCTTAACGGGGCTTCAAAGCATCCGCCTCACGCGGGTACTGCGGCTTTACTCCCTCTATTAGCCGCCAAAAGTTAAAGTACAATATTAAAGGCTTATGGTTAGGCTGCTTGTGGAATCTCATTCCATCCAGCCACAATCTTTCCCAAGGGGCTGTCCTTGCCCTTCTCTGCAAGTTCGTTAATCTTGGGAATCAGATCTTCTATTTCTATTCTACCGCTCATAACTTCTTGTTCGCTTTCTTCCTCTTTGGAGAGGTCTTTTCTTGTGTTATCCTTAACGATGGTGACGGGCTGAAACTCTTTTGCCTCGTCACTGATGTCTATTTCCTCTTCTTCAACGGCTGCTTCCAATGGGATGTCATCCTTCTTGAAATACTGGTCATAGATAACCATCCCAAGATAGTAGCAAATATAGCCGAAGAAGATTACCGATAAGAAATTACCGAATGTCATGCCGTTGCTGCTGTTTGTGGATTGTTAGGTGAAGTCGCTACAGCACTCTCACGTTCTACATTCCAAGCACGGTTGCTACCATACCAATGACCATTTTTCTGTTCGGCTCTCGGGTCAAAGCTGACCTTCACGCTTTCGTTCGGCTGAATGGAGAACTGCTTGATCTTGTCCTCGCCGAATACATCAAACAAAAGCCGCTTGGGGTACTGCTCTTCTGTCTCAAGCACATACTGTTGGCTCTGCCATTGACCACGTGCAGTTGTACCGCTTTTAGGTGGCAATACTGCAATAATCTTTCCTTTGATTTCCATGTTGCTAATAACTTTTATGTTTATTACTTGTACTGGGCTTGCCAGTAACGTTTGTTCTTCAGATGACGGCAGGAGGACACCAGGGGGCAAACTTTATCCCAACCTTTCGGGCATGTTCCTCTCTGACAGGATGGCGTTTCAGTTCCGATGGGTAATAGATGGTGTTATTGCCTTTGAAAACGATGTAGCCATAGCCCTTCAGTTTGGAACGAAGCTGAATACGTTCAAGGTTGCATACCAGTTTCATATTGGTACGCTGCTCTAACCCAAAGGTGATTCTTCTGCGTTCTGACTTTATGAGGGATGTGCGTATTCTGGAGCGCATTTGGCTTTCTTCCTCTGGAGTACGGGTAAGTCCCATCTGATTGGCCATCCTGCGCACAGTACGCCAAGAGATATTTGCCTGGGCTGCTATCTCTTTGAGGGAGTGGTTAGGGTACATTTCCCTAACCAGATCCTCTATCTGCTTTGTCTTGGTGACCGGCTCACGCTTTACCAGTCCGAGTTTCTTGGCCTTGCGTCGTAGCGTCCGTGTACTGATGCCCAAACGTTGTGCCAATTGCTCGTTGGTTTCTATCTGATAGTTCTGACATAAGAGGTTGAGCTGTTCCTCTGTCCACTCTATTGCTTCCTTTGTGTTCATAATACCTATATTAAACTGTCACGATGCTTAACACACTCACGAAATTCTCCTTTGTTCAACTCAATGAAAGCACGAAGGATGGCATTGACCATATCGGTGGCAGACATGCGATTGACATCACAAGCTTTCAAGGCTTCCACAATGTCATCGTCTATCCAGTACATCTTTCGTCCGGTCTTTCTGACACGGTAGCCATAACTCTCTCCGTACTTTAAGAAGGTGTTCCACATCAGGTTCCCTTCTTTGGGCAGAGCTGTCGGCTCTGGAGTAGGTTTAGATGTAGCAGGTGCCGAGGTGGACTGCTCTTGTATAAGTTCCTCTTGTTCATTCTCCATGGGAGTAGCAGGCTGAGTCTGTCGCCCTTGAACTTCGAGAACCATCCCTGCAATGTCGTTTGGCAGTTGCATCAGGTCATCGTGGGTCATTTCATTCTTCTTTGCCATAACCTCACTCTCCATAGATTTTGTTGTAGATACAATCAAAAGCAGGCTTCACGATACTCTCCTGGGTATTCATAAGGCTGACGGTGTTGTACCGCTGCATTTCCACACGCTGCTCAATTTTAGGGGTGACAATGCCGAACTTAGCCCATCCCTCATCAGTCTCAGCCCAAAGTTTCTTTTCCCTCTCAGTACCATATCTCTTATCGTGTCTGTTGACAACAAAGAAAATCTTGGTAGCCATCGACTGCACACGCTTCTTCAGCTGAAGAATAAAGCCGAGGAAAGTCACGGTAGAGTTGATGCTTGTAGTCTCGTACTGGTAGGGACATACAATATAGTCAGAGTGAACAAAAAGGGGAATAAGTCCCTGCTGAGCAAGGTTTCCTGGTGCATCTATCAACACTGTGCCGTTCAGCTGACGCAGGTTCTGCATCAGGTTCTTCACATTCTCAGGGTCGGCAATGTTGAAAGCCTGTACCTTATACGGCTCCTTAAGGTTGCTGTACTTCTTGTGGTCAGCCTTGCGCTTCTCGAAGATAGTCTGCTGTCCATCGCAATCAATAACGATGGTACGCTTTCCCCTTGCAACAAGATAGTTGGCAAACAGGGTACACAAAGTTGTCTTGCCTACGCCGCCTTTCTGGTTGGCAAACGTGATGATAGTTGCTTCGTTCATTTCTTTTTCAATTTAAAGATTTACAAATACTTGTTCTTAACTCTCGATGTCCATCCGAAAGGGAAAGGACAAAAACAGACTCCTTTTTGGTAGGCCATTTATAACTTGGAGTTGGGCCCCAGAACAAGTATTCGCTGACGATGTACCAGTCATCACACACCCATCAATATCGGGTGGTCAACCATTGATTTCTCAGAAATCCGCTGCAAAGGTACGAATAATCTACGAAACAACCAAACAATTTATCAGAAATTTATAATATTGATATTTTATAAATTCTGAATATCATTAAATTTATCAATATGAATATATAAAATACATATTTTCTGTAATTATGTAGCTAAGGGAGAGAACATAAACTTTGCTTTTCCCTGTTGCTTTTGTAGTTACTAAATATTAAAAAGGTGATTTCTTTTGGCTCTTTGACAAGATCCCCATATCTTTGCACCAGATTTTTGCATCAAGAGTGGCTATGAAGCCCACCAACCGGCCTCTGAAATATCGTTGGCAGCGGTGGTAAAATGATGCGAGTTAAGAAGATAATTCTTTCATTAACTAAATGTAAACGATATGGAAATCAAGAAGATTGAAAATTGTGATTATGTGATGTTCCCACGTCTGCAAAGACCTGGATTGAAACCAAAGCATGTAGAGCGCGAGACATTCAAGGCAGAGTTGAAACATGTAGAAGGTCATGGAGACTATTGGTTATTATATCAACAGTCCAAACCTCATTTGGTAGTTCATGTCCAGTTACCCAAATCAGAAGCAGAATTTGATAACATCCTTGGATGGTGCCTTGGACAGAATAAGTGGTGTGACTACATTGAGGGTAACATATCTTTTATCTGTGTAATAGCAGGTTTCAATGCTGCAGAACTCACTCCGAAGTACCCTGATTTCATCAAGGAACGTGTATGTGCACATGATGTTAGGACTATAGATTCAATACAAAATCGCAGATTCTGTCCTCTCTGATTACTTTGGGAGTTGCTTTTCCTGCCAGCACCAACACTTTCTTGCCATTGCGATAGATATGCAACTGACGGGAACGGACTACGGCTGTTAGTCCCGGGTCATCTTGCATGGCTATCCAAAGAGGATGATAGATGCCGTCCTCCTCAAACAACTTCTTTTGCAGGTGCGAGCACATGTTGGTGGTGTCGGTGGTCATTCTTTCTACTTTTTATACAGACATCTACCTTTTCTGTAATGATCAGGAGATAACCTCTTTATTGCATCAAAGGCATCTTTGTACTCTTCCACTCCCCATTCCCATGCTTCCTGTATCACGTAGTTCTTATCATAAAGAATCCAGATTAACCTATCCCATTCATAATTTGCAGCCTTGGGAACCATGGTCACAAAGCTTCCTTTCTTACCACTTGGCCGGTTGGCTTTTACCTGGTATCTTGTATTATTGAAAACGAAATCACTTCCTTTGTTTACTGCGGTCTTATCCTTCATATAAGCGGAATATTCGTTTTCGGACATACCTACCAGCATTGCTGCATCATATTCAGAAATTGTACTTGTTATAGATGGAGCAACCCCATATCTCTCTTGCCATTGCAAGGCTATTTCCACAAGTTTGTTTCTTAATTGCTCAGTCATATATCACTCACTTCAGGAAATCCTTGCGCATAGGTGTGAAGGTGTCGATAAGAACACCTGCCTCCAAGCAGACGCAACCATGTGGCAAGTTAGGAGCGACATAATAGCCATCGCCAGCTTTGAGTACTTTCTTCTCCTCACCGATAGTCACCTCAAAGCAGCCGCTGGCCACGTAAGTACTTTGGGTATGTGGGTGCTGATGGAGTGTGCCGACGGCTCCTTGATTGAATTTTACTTTCACCATCATTAAGTTCTCGTCGTAGCTCATAATCTGACGTACAATGCCATCACCCGCATATTCCCATTGAATATCGGATGCAATCTGATAGGTATCGCTTCTCTTTTCCATAATCAGAACTTGATGGTATATTCATCCTTGATGTCTGGATTCTCAATCTCGTATGTCAGCTCCTGATGGAGGGATTTCTTATCTTTGTTTTCGGGCATTTCTACTGATACCCTTGCATATTCTTGTGTCATATATGTATGTCGTTTAAATAATTCGTTTGCAAATGTAGTCAAAATATAGTAAATCGGAGCCTGATTTAACTAATTTAGCATAAAAGAGACATTCATTTGATTGTTGATAAGCGAAAATTGAAGTATTTTTCGTAATTTTGTAGCAAGATTGGCAAGTAATTCTACTTTTGCTGTCGTAAACAATTAAAATAAACAAAATGGAAGAAATAAAATTTTCGAAATTTACCTTTACTATCTTTATAATCATTCTTGCCGCATTTTCTATTGGATGTACAAATAGTTCTCAAAAGAGAAGAAGTGACCTTGAGATAGCACAGATTAAAGGTAATGTGACTAGCATTACTGATACCTATTGGTTTGCTAGTGAAAAGTTTGGTGAACCAACTAAAGATAGTGTTAGTTGGGTTCATAAACTTGTTTTCAATGAATATGGTAATGTCATAACAGATACAAAATATGATAGTAATAATCGGAGATTTGAGCAGACAGATAAAAAATGGGACGGAGAGAAATTGTTAGAAGTTAGTACTTATGATATTAAACTAGGTTCACTAGGGTTGGCTAAACAACAGACTTTTAAATATGATTCTAACAATAATAGACTTTCTTTTTCGGAAATAGATTTCAGAGAAGATGAAACTAATACAGGGAAATATAAAAATAATATTTTAGAAAGTATAATTGGTGCGGAATTCACTGATAGATACGAGATTATTGATGATAATAACAGCTATAAAGTAATTCGAACTTGGAAAGATGGAATAATTGATAGTAGTTATTACAAATATGATAAATTGGGGCGTTTATTAGAAGTGAAAGAATTTGATGGAAGACGAACAACATATTATTATGGAGAACATGGTTTCGCTGACAAGGTGGATATGCCAGGAAGTGAGGAAACCAATAATTATAAATTCGACGATAAAGGAAATTGGATAGAAAGAATTACATATTCAAAAGAGAAACCTTTTGCTTCAAAAATAGCATATATTATAACTCGGAAATATGAATATAAGTAATCGTTAATCACTACTAAGCGGGACAAGCTATGCAGCACCTGAAGAAAATACAGGATATTGTGCCCTAACTCATGAGGTTCGTGCTGTTTAGTTTGGCCGGACTTTGAAACCTCATTAGGATAAGATACTATTTATCTAAAGCCAATAAGTTGCCGCATTATCTGTAAAGACGATGCGGTTTTTAATATTTCAATATATTAATACTTCAATATGGTAATATATAAATATCATATAAAAACACATATATATAATAAGGTATATATATAATATCTATTTGTGTGTATAATTTGAATACGTTGAATTATTAGTATAATAAATCTTAAATTATATTGAAATATTGTAGTATATTTCAAAATATTCATATCTTTGCATATCAAAATATTGTAATATGATAATAAATTTATAAGTATTCAAATATTGAGGTATGACAACAAAGATTATTTCTGTAGCCAACCATAAGGGTGGCGTAGGTAAAACGACGACGGTAGCAAGTGTAGGCTCAATACTTGCAAGTAAGGGACATTCGGTTCTTTTAGTGGACTTGGATGCACAGTCAAATCTGACAAGTAGTTTGTTGAAGGGAGAACCAGATTCTTCAATATATTCAGCATTACTTGGTAAGAGTGAACTGCCAATTATTCCCCTAAGTGAAAATCTCTTTTTAGTTCCTGCAACGCTTCAATTGGCTATGGCCGACTTAGAGTTGGCGTCAGCAATGGCAAGAGAACGGCTGCTAACAGAATTGCTGGAGAAATATAAGGGAAAGTTTGAATTTATATTGATTGACTGTCCTCCTTCTCTTGGCTTACTCACACTAAATGCTTTTACTGCTTCAACGGACATTATTATTCCACTTGTAGCAGAGGTACTTCCTTTCAAGGGACTGGCAATGATTAACAATTTCATTGTCATGGTGAAGAAACGGCTCAATGCCAAAGCACATATCTCTGGTATTCTCATTACCAGATGGGAATCAACCAAACTTGGGAAGGGAGTAGAAAAACAGTTGCGGGATTCGCTCGGCGATGTGGTGTATCAGACAAAAATTCGCAAAAACGTTAGTCTTGCTGAAGCTCCATATGAAGCTAAGGACATAGTAACTTATTCTCCTAAGAGTAATGGCGCACAAGATTATATAGCTTTCACAGAAGAGTTGTTGGAACGTATGAAATAACCTAAATGAGATTGAATGATGAAGAAAGAGTTTGATATGAGTGATCTCGTCGAGAACTTGGCGAGTGACACAGGTGTAGAAACTGAGAAAAATCGTGTTTCAAAGACACGGAGGCAGTCCTCTGAAAAGAAAAAAATGGAGCATGTCTGCACGTTGGTTGATATTGAACAAATGGCAAAGATAAGAGCAATTGCAGAACGAGAGGGGATTGCATTGAAGGACATCTTTGCTGTTGGGCTGAATATGGCCATCAGTAACTATGAACAGAAAAATGGCACCATTCGTATAAAGCCTACAAAGAGGGGAAATGCAAATGATGTGTTTGGATTATAAAATCGACCAACAAAAATGAGCAGAAGAGAATTAGCCCAGGTACCGACACAGAATAAGGACATAGTAACGTCGTTTGTCTATACCTGGGCGCGACAAAAAGAAATGTCGATATTGGAGCAGAGGGTGGTGCTGCGTATCATGGAGCATGCTTCGAATCAGTTGAAGGGCATTAAGCTTAAAGACAATCTGAGGAAGGTTGACCTTGGACTGTTCAATGTAACAATTACGATGCCGGCTTCAGATGTCCTTTTCAACACCAAAATGAAGCATGGTGACATTGAAAAGGCTTTATATGCACTGCGTAGCAGATCGTTTGAATACAAAGACAATAACCGATATTCCGTATGTGGCTTCATCAACAATGCGACGTATGTCTATCGATCGGGCATCATTACGGTGGAAGTAGACAACAGAATTTGGGATGTACTTTCGGACTTTAGTCGTGGCTTCAAGCGGTTTGAACTGAACAAAGCTCTGGCATTGCCAACCAGTTCTGCCTTGCAGTTCTACATGATTATGAGTGGACAGGAGAAACCGCTAAGACTGTCTATCGAAGAGTTGAAAAGTTGGTTGGGAATTGCCCCAGATAAGTACAAGAAAGATGGTAAAGACCGCATTGACCATTTGGAGGAGAGAGTCCTACGACCTGTAAAAAAGCTGTTGGACTCGACCTGTCCATATACTTTCACTTACAAGAAAATACGTGAGAATCCAGCTAACAGCAAGAGTACGGTCATCGGATTTGAATTGATGCCCATGTATCAAAATCAATATAGAGACCCAGAGTTGGAGCGGGTTAGACTGACGGCAAAAGTGTCTGTAGGAATTATTTCGCCCATGGTGGCAATGTACATGAAACAGCAAATGGGTATTCCTGCTGATAGTCTAAAACCACACAAGGATTTATTGATGAAGGCATGCAGGTTATTGCCGGATATATTGGGTACGTTGGCAGGTATTCAGGGACGGCGACGAAAACCGGATGGTTCTGTAATGGGGGTCGGATGGGTCATTCAGGCAATTAGAGGCGAAGTTAAACAGGCTGAAAAGGCCTTAAAGACCAAGAAAGGAACAGAGTAGGAACGCTAAGGGAAAAATGATAGAAACAGCAGCTCACTGGCTAAAATAAGTCAGTGGGCTTTTTCTTATGGCTCATACCAAAGGTATGAATCCCCACAATTTAAAACTTAAAATCCCCACGTTTTAAAACTTCATCCGTGTGGAATTTGAATCCCCAAAATATATCTTTTTTTTATTCTTGGAAAGCAAAAACCTCGTCCAGAGGGTATGCCTGTTATAGCATGGACTGTTAATATGCTCTATCGGATAGGCGAAAAATACGCATTTTGGGGAAGTTTCAGAGATAAATCCCCACACTTTAAAACCGAATTCCCACACTTTAAAACCGAAAATGGAGGTTCATGTCCCACAGAATAAAACCCAATCCCCACGCTTTAAAACTTTGCATGGGGACTGGCTTTTATTTGTTTAAACTGATGCAGCATGGTTTTGAATTGTCGTGGACTTTGTTTTCTTGCCTGTTTGGGCTTCTTTCTTTAGCCCCAATACGGTATCTATCAGTTTGAAATTGTTCTCGTTGATGATAGTGAAGTCCTTTGAGATGTATACATCAGCAATTCCATAGCTGCCAACGTGGTTTAGGGCTTCGTCGACATCACTCTTACTGAACTTCATTAGATTTCTTGATAGGGTGGCAAAGGTGTGTCGAGCCTGGTAGAACTCTAATCCATCAAGTTTGACCGCCTTTCCAATCTCTTTAAGGCCAATGTTGATAGCACGGTTAAGTCCTGCTTCATCAGCATATCGATTATGAAAGTTGAACACGTTCTTGCCTTTTTTATCTCGATATTTTTCAACGATTCTTTTGATGAACGGATGAACTTGAACCTCAATGTATGCATCGTCACTCCGGCGATCTTTTGTCTTTGTTCGGTTATACTTGATTGTATCATGTTCAAAGACTGTCGCATTATAAAGATCAGCAGAATTTATTCCCATCAGGCAGAAAGATAGCAGGAAGCAGTCATGAGCAAGTTCTGCTCGTCCTCCAGGTTCGGCCTTATAGTTTACTACTTTTAGAAAATCTTCTATACCCAAAGCCCTAACGCCTTTTTTTAGCACTTGTTTAGGTGCTTTATAGCGCATGAATGGGTCATTCTTAATAACAACAGTTTCGTCTGTGTTGTACTCTAGCATGGCTTCACGGAATAAATGTCTCATTTGGCCAAGGTAGAGAGACTGAGCACGTGGACGTTCTTTGAGATATGCTTCGAAATCCTTTAGGAAAGTTACAGAGATCTCTGAAAAGAACAACTTTCTTGTTCCACAGAAACTCTCAATGGTATTCAGCATACACTTGTAATTCTTGGCACCCTTAATGGTGGTCTTCTGAAGCCACTTTTCAGCAAATGCAAAAAAATCCAAGTCGTTCTCTTGTTTCTTCCTGGTAATCTTTGCTGCAATAGTATTTGCATCTGCTTTAACAGTGGTCAGAGTCCCTTTTTTTAGGGCATCCATACTTTCCTGAAGCTCACACTTGAGCTTTTCAACAGCCATCGCTTTCTCGACGGACTTTATTTTTCCTGTTTTGGGAGAGATTTCTGTTTCTAAGAGCTTAACTCCTGTTTTTACTCTCCGTCTTGTCTTTCCTTGTCTTACCAACAAGTAGACTTCTCTTGTTTTTTTGGAAGATAACTTCCCCAATTCAATTGCAATCGTTGCCATACTTTTTGTTTTTAATTGTTAGTGTACAACGAATCCAATTCTTGCGTCATTATAACCGTTATTTCACCACATTTTGCGTCAATTTTTTGCGGCTATTTTGCGGCTATTTTTCATTTTTCGGGCAAATTTGCGGCTTTTTTGCGGCTATTTTGTGCCCAAATTTGGAACTGAGAACCAAAAATGGAAATCAAATTCCTGCCTATGAAAAACCGGAAATCCTGCTGATTTACAGGGATTTCCGGCGTTTTCGAGCTTTTCAGCTCTTGGGTGCCCGGTGGGACTCGAACCCACGACATTCAGAACCACAATCTGACGCTCTAACCAACTGAACTACGGGCACCATTTCTGAATTGCGGGTGCAAAGGTACGGAGTTTTTTTGAATCTACCAC
>JAEEGK010007954.1_pt1 | contig 25155 bp, 16 predicted proteins | sample 8958771 | NCBI WGS metagenome assembly JAEEGK01 (sample SAMN16246547, study PRJNA631951) | gut metagenome | biome: gut microbiome; feature: rumen; material: SC-attached | host: Bos | place: Iran: Karaj | collected 2018-10
GATTGGGGATTGGGCCCAATCCCCAATCCCCAATCCCCAATCCCCAATCCCCATATTTTTTAATAATATTAATTGAAAAATAAAGAAAATTATATAAAATATTTTAGATAATATAAAAAATAATAAAGTTGTAATTATATTTATTATCTTTTAAATGATTATATTAAAATTAAGTTCAAATCTATTTTTTATTATGTTTATTATATAAATTAAATTTTATTATCTTAATTTTATAAATAATAAAATAATCTTATTATAATAATTAAATTCCAAAAAAAATAAAATATAAATCAAATATGAAATAATGATTGTAAAAAAAAATAAAAAAAATAAAAAAATACTTTTAAATAAAAAATATAAAATCACAATTAAATGAGTAATAATCATTCAGATAAAGAATTATTAAACAAACTTTTCTTTAACAAATATTTAACAGTAAAAAAACTAGGAGAAGGCTCATTTGGTATGATATACAAAGCAAAATTCAAAGACGAAGAATTTGCATTAAAATTCGAAAATAGAAAACGAGGACAAAGTCTTCTTCAATCAGAAGCATATATAATGAGTTATTTAAAAGGACGTAAGAATAAAAAAAATTAACTTAAAATAAAAAATTTAGCTGGAATACCTTTTGTAAAATCTTTTGGTTATTCAGGTGATTATAATATTTTAGTAATGGAACTTTTAGGAAAATCATTAGAAGATATTTTCGAAGCTTCAAAAAATAAAAAATTTTCAATTAAAACAACATGCATGTTAGGAATTCAAATGGTAATTATATTAAAATATATTCATGATAAACATATTATACATAGAGATATTAAACCAGATAATTTTGTAACTGGAGTAAATGAAAAGAAAAAAAATATTTATTTATTAGATTTTGGTTTAGCTAAAAAATTTAGAAGTAGTAAAACATTACAACATCATCCAATGACACAAAAAAAAAAATTAACAGGAACTGCAAGATATGCTTCAATAAATGCTTTGAAAGGTTTAGAACAAAGTAGACGTGATGATTTAGAAGCCGTTGGTTATGTTTTAGTATATTTTCTTCAAGGAAAATTACCTTGGCAAGGATTACCAGTTAAACCTAAAGAAGATAGATATGCTAAAATTATGGAAAAAAAAAGAGATACTACACCAGAAGATTTATGCAAAGGTTTACCTAAAGAATTTCAAACATATGTTGAATATACTAGAAATTTAGGTTATGAAGATGATCCTGATTATGAAATGTTAAAAAATTTATTTAAGAGTATTATGGAAAGGGAAAATTATGAAATGGATTATATTTATGATTGGTCTTCTCCTATTGAAGATTCTAAAAATATAAAAAATGATGATAATTCTGAAATTGATAAGAATAATAATAATGATGATGAGGAAAAAAATTTTCCTAAAAAAAAAGAGTTTAATGATGAGACTGGGAAAAATAAACAAATTATGGTTGTTAATAATTATGTTAATCATGTTAATAATATTGTTATTAATAATAATCAAAATGGTACTGTTGAAAATAAAAATATTTCTAAAAAAAAAATAAGTGGAATTAGTAATCAAAATAATATTACTAATCATGCACATACAATTAATGCTTCTAATAATTTATTAGAAGGAATGCCTTCTATACAAGAACATGAAATGCAATCTAATATTAAAAATATTATTACTAATCAAAATTTATTTGATACTAATCATGAACATACAATTGAAACTAAAAATAAAGAATATAAATCTAATAAATGTTGTGATATTATTTGTGGAGAAAAAAATGAAAATGAAAATAAAAATGAAAATAATGAAAATAATGAAATGATAATTCATGATCAAAAAGAATCAACGAAGTGTTGTTTTATTTTTTAAATTTTTTTTTTTAAGTAAAATATTTATTTCCCTTTTTCTATGAGTGAGTATATATTTTTTTATATATGTACTAATATATAATTATAAAAAAATATATTTTTCAAAAAAAAAAGAATAAAAATTAATTTATATAAAAAAAATGTTACTAAAAAGTCAAATATCAAATCCAATTAACAATAATTCAAATTATAACCGAAACCCAAATATAAAACTTTATAAAAAATTAATAGAAGAAGAACATAAAAAAGATCCAAAATATAAAACAGAACTTTGTCAAAAATTTATGGAAACTGGAGAATGTCCATATGGAATAAAATGTAGATTTGCACATGGAAAAAATGAACTTATTTCAAAAAATATAGGAATAAATTATAAAAAAAAACTTTGTAAAAGTTTTTCCCAATTTGGATTTTGTCCTTATGGTTCAAGATGTAATTTTTTACATAATGAAAAAAGAGATTTTTATCTTCCTTATTATTATTATATTACTTTTATTGAATTTATTCATTTAAATTATAGACTTCCTGTTTTTAAAAATTTTCAAATAAAAAATGATAAGAATAATATTAATAAAGATAAAATTCATAGTTCTTCAACAAGTACTAATTCTAATATTGATGATGATGATGATTTTGTATATCAAAAATTTTTACATTGAAATTAAAAATAATATTTATTCTAACAGTTATTTATTTTTATTGTAAATTTTGTTGTAAATGATTATAAATTGAATAGTTATAAAGAATTTTTAATATTTATTTATATTTTTTTTTCCATTTAAAAACTTTCTTATTATGTTAAAATATTAGATTAAAAATAAAAATTAATTGAAAGATAAAATAAAGTTTAATTTATTTATTTATTTATTTTTTAATTATAACAAATTATTCATTAATAAATTTTAATTATTCTAAATTGAATATTATACAACAAATAATCAAATAATGTAAATTTTTTAATGAAAATAAAAGATGTCCTTCAAAAAAAAATTGGTTATTTTATAAGTGAAAAATATACAGAAGCATTTTGTGAAATATTAAGAAATATAAAAGAAATATTAATAGAAGACCAAAATAATAAAAAATATGAAACAATTATTCAAAGATTTTTAAAAGACAAAAAAGAAGAATCAGTTCATGATAAAATAAATAACTATATAACAAGTTTAGAAAAAGCCATGTTAACAGATGAACATTATTTAAATTATAAATTTTCAAAATTAGAATTGTCATATTTAAAATATAAAGCAAAAATAACAAGAAGAAAATGTAAATTAATATCATTAGAATATAAAAAACCTTTATCAGTTTTAATAGAATTATATATTAGAAATTGTAAAAAAGAATTAAAAAATAGTAAATATGACCCAAGTATATTAAAAAAAGGAAGAAAAAGACAAAATGAAGAAGATGAAGAAGATGATGAAAAAGAAAGTATAAATTTATTTATAGGTAAATTTGACTACAAAAAATTTTTAGAACAATTACAAGTTGTTAAAATGAAGAAAACTGGATTTGTTCATGCTTTTATATTCCAAGATCCATATCATAATACTTATGAAAATAGTTTACAAACTTTTAAAGCTCCATCAAAAGCTTATAAAAAAAAATTATTAAAAATGCAACAATCACAAATTCAAAAAGAAAAAAAATTAGAAAAAATATCAGAAGAAATAAAAAGTGATAATGAAGAAAAAAATAATATAAAAATTAGAAATTTACATATTGATAATAATATTAAAACTCTTATTTCAAATACTCCAATAAGTAAATCAACAAAGGATAATAAAAAGAAATTAAAAATATTATTAGTTAATGAGGAACATAAAATAAGTTCATATGAAAATAATTATACAAATTCAAATATAAATACTAATTGTAATTCTAATAATTATTCTCATTCTAAAAGAAAAAAAGCAAATCAAACTGTTTATACAGAATCAAATAATCTTCCTAAAATTAATGCTTCTCATTCTCCAAGGAAAGCTTATGTTAATTTATTTAAAAAACCTTCTTCAAAAAATTTTTTCCTTTTGGCGAAAAAAGATTTATACTATTAAAATAATGAAATAGTATAAAATTTTTTTCTGAGAAAAATAATTAAAAAAGTATTAACATATAATTATATATAAAATTTTGAGGTAAAATTAAATTTCTTTTTTTTAATTTTAAATTTGGAAAATATAATAAATATTGAGATATTAATTTTATTAAAAATTTTGATTGATAAAAAATTCTTTAATTTAATTTCAACTAAAATATTTTCAAAAAATAGAAGAAATTCTAATAATTTCATTTTAACTTATCATTCATTTTTTTTCTGGTGAAATTGAAATTTTAAGTAATAATATATTAATTATATATATATATATATTGGTTCAAAAGATTAGAAAATTAGTAGTTATTTGAAAAGTCATATAATATTATTATGTTTTTTTATTTATTTTTCTCTTTATTTTTACTATTATTTTTAATTATAATTTGAAAAATATTGAGAAAATATTTTTTATTCTGTCAGTAATTTGAATTTAGTTTTTCCTTATAATTTTATATATATTATATATTAACCTACATTAAACTTTTTTTCTAAATATAATTTGTAGTGCTCATGAAAATCAAATTTTATAAAAGAAAAAACTTAAATATAATTTTAATTGGAAAATTAACTTTATTAATTGTTATATTTTAACCATTTTTTTACAATTTTTTTTGTAAGAGTTTTAGAACTTTTTCATAATGAAAATTAAATATTATCAAAAATATTATGACAAGAATCACAACAAAATATGAATTATATATTATTTTTAATTATACATTTTTTTCCTTTATTTTTATAATTTTGATAGAATAATATTTATTTATATAATATAATATTATTATGTATTTTTTATTAGATTCTTTTTAAGAGAGCATTCTTTTCAGAGTAAGAAATTAATTTCTTTATTTTAAGTATTTTTTCAAATGATTCTATAAAAAATAATTTATCAAACAAAAGAAATAGTTGAGTGGATTGGTGATAAAATAAATACTGATTTATATAATAATTAAGAAATATTAGTTTCTCAAATATCAAATTATATTTTATAATTATTAAATCATTATTTTATTTATTTACAAAAAATAAAATTTTATACACTATGGATTTATTGCATTTAAATGATGCTAATAATTTAAATAAATTGATACACTAAAAATTATCTTATATTATATAGTTAAAACTTATATAATCTAAAAATTCCTTTATAATCAAAATTAATTTTTTCATCTCTTTTTTTTTTTTCTTTTAATTCATATTTAATTTTCAATGAATCACTATAATTAAAACTGGGTAAAGAATTTACTTTTCTTTTTCTATTTCTTAAATTTTTTTTATCATTTATATTTTTAATATTAGGTAATTTAATGTTTTTCTTTTGTTGAAAAAACATATTATTAGAATTATCTAAACTTGTTAATGCTTTATTGATAATACGAAAATTTCTTCCTTTTTGGAAAATTGAATCTAAACTTGAATTTTTTATTAATTTTTTTTTCTTTTTTTTTGGTAAAATTAATGATTGATTTACTAAAACATAATTATTATCTCTTTTAATTGTATTATTTTTTTTATAAAGAGTATTATAAAATATAGGTTTTATGATTTTTAATATGTTTCTATTTATAAATTGCTTTAATAAACTTAATTCATTTTTTATTGAAAAAAAAATATTTTGATTATAAATAAAGCTTTGATTAAATAAAGATAAATTACTTGTTTTTTTTGATGAAGAAAGTGTTATATTTTCTTTTATATTTTTAATTGATTTATTTTTTTTTAATATATTTACTTTATACAAATGCTTTTTTTTTTGAATTAATTTTTTTAGTTTTATTGATTTTATACATTCATTAATTATATTTTTTAAACTTGGAATAAGAATAATTTGTTCTTCATTCTCTAGTTCTCTTTGGTTATCAATATGATATAATAAATTAAAAAAAAGTTGAATATTATTATTAATATTATTATTAGACATTAGTTTTAAATATTTGCCATTTAATAAATAGAAAAAGTATAATGAAATTTATATAAAAAATAATTAAAAAAAAATATTCTAAACTATTATAATAATTTTTGATAATATATTACTTCAATTTTATATAATTATTTTTTTTTCTTTTAACTCTCTTCTATATTATATCTCTTATTACATTCATCATTACCTTCTTGAAATAATTTATATAATATTTCCCCATTATTAACTAAATAAGGAACAGTACCAGGTTGATTTAATTGTAAAATTGGATTTGTATAAGAAATAAATCTATATTTTTCTAATTTTTGCAAAACTAATCTTTTTTGGAATTTTTTATTATCAGAATTATTTTTTATATTTTTTTTTAATTTTACATCTTTTAACTCCTTTTTAACTAAATTTTTAGCTTCTTCAGAAGGCCATTTTTGAGGATATTGTTTCATAAAAATAAGATCTTCTTTCCTTTTTTGTAAATAATCATTTAAATTTCCTTTAAATTCATCTTTTAATTGATCTTTTCCAGTAATATCTTTTTTATATCTTTCTTTTCTTATTTCTTCAAAAAATTTTTCTCTTTCTTCTATTTCTTTTTGTAACATTCTATAAACATAACTTCTTTCATTATTATCCATAACATTTCTATGAAATTTTCTTAAATCAGGAACTTTTAATTGAGTATTAAAGTAAAATTTAGGAATATCATAAATTCTAGAAGAATTTTTTGACCTACTAGTAAGATAACTATTTAAAAATTTATTTTCTTTAAAGGATTGATTTGGTGCAGTTTCTAAATGACTTGAATTAGACTTAATATTTGAATTATTATATATTTTAGATGAATCTATATTTTTTTCTGTATTCATTATGTTTAATTTTGGTGGAATTATACTATCATCTAATGTAATTAATTTATGTGGACTATAATTTTCATCTTTTCTATTTATTTCATGAGATTGTGATAAGTTTTTCATTTTTTTTTATTTATATATTCTATTAAAATATTTTATAAAAATATTAATGGGAAATAATTGGAAAAATAGTGAAAAATCAAAAGAAGAAGTACAAAATGATCTATTAATTATAAATCAAATAACAAGAAATTATTTATTTATGAAAAAAACTAAATTATATATGTTTTTTTCATTATTAGATGGTAATATTTTAACAAATTTATCAAAATCTAAGATAATTAAAAGTGAAGTTTATGATTTTAAAGACAATTTAATTTATAAAAAAAAAGATGTTTATTTGACTTTAACTGAATTTTATACATTTTTTAATTGTTTAACAAATTCAACTCAAATATTTTATGGTGATTTTTTCAAGTTAAAAATAAAGAATAATAAAACACCTTCAAAAGATTTAGAAGAAAATGATGATTTATGTCCTATATGTGAGGAAAATAAAGTTAGTGTAATGCTTGATTGTTATCATTTTTTTTGTGAAAAATGTATTAAAACTTGGCTTTTTAATAAAAAAAATAATTGCCCTCTTTGTAGATATGAAATCAAAATAAATAAAGAGAATAATGAAATATTAAAAAGTAAACAATGGGATATAATTGATATTAATGATGAGAAAGATTTGGAGAAAGATATTTCTGAAAGATTTTATTATTTATTAGATAGATTGTTTATAAATAAAACTTAATTATGATTATATAGATTAAATTAATATAAATAACTATATTAACATATTATTTTATAAATTTAAAAGATTAACAACATATAATATTGTAAAAAAAATAATATTTTTAAACAAGTAAATATTAAAGAAATGTATAAAAATCTAAATAATTCTAAAAAAATTTAAAAAATGAAATTTATATTTTATATAATGAATGATTTTCTATAAATAGATTATTTATAGTTCATATTTAATAAACAATAAAAAATCATTAATTAAGAATATAAAAAGTTATTACTTAAAAGACTTTTTTTTTAAATTTTTTTTAATAACTAATTATAAAAAAAAATAAAAAAAAAATTATTTTAAAATAAAAAATATAAAAATAAATAAATCAAAACAACAAAATAAAATTTATATTAAAAAAAACAAAAATGGACAAAATGATAACCTTAGTATCATCAGACGGAGAAAAAATGCAAGTAACAGCAAAAGCAGCTCAAAGATCTCAATTAGTAAAAGGAATAATAGAAGATTACCCAGACGATGCAGAAGTTCCTTTAAATAACGTAAAAAGTAACATTTTAAAGAAAATTAAAGAATATCTTGATCATTATCAAGATGTAGACCCAAAAGAAATTGAAAGACCATTAGCAAGTCAAAATTATCAAGAATGTGTTGATGCTTGGGACTTTGAATTTATTAATGTTGATTTAGATTTAATTTTTGAAATTATTCTTGCTGCAAATTATATGGATATTAAACCTTTACTTGAATTAGCTTCTTCTAAAGTTGCTTCTATTATTAAAGGAAAAACTCCTGAAGAAATTAGAAAGACTTTTAATATTCAAAATGATTTTACTCCTGAAGAAGAACAACAAATTAGAGAAGAAAATCAATGGTGTTTGGATAATCTTTAGAAATTGATTTTTTCTTTTAATATTTAATATTATCAGAATTTAAAAATTTTATTTTATTGAAAATTATATTAAATTTTTTTTTTAAAATGAATTTTTTTTTTTTATTATTAATTCTAAAAAAGAATATTATTTTGATTTAAATTATTTATAAAAAAAAATAATTTATAAATGAAAAAATTTACTTTATATATTTATATTATAAAATAAAATATACTATTAATTAATTGATATTTTTCAATTAAACAATTAAATAATTTTATTAACTGATAATAAAAAATATCTTTAATTAACAAATTTATGATTTCAATATTTTTTATCTCTCTTATATAATAATTTAAATTATTTTAATTATTAATCTTTCCTATTTTTGACTTATTTTTTTTGTTTTTAATTAACTCTGTAAATAGTTTATATTTATTAAAAGTTAAAAAATTGGTTTTTTAATAAAGTTATTATTGATAAAAAGGGAAAATAACTAATAATCAACAAATTAATACAATTTAAAAATTTACTATTAATTATAAAATGGACATAAATTGAAAACAAAAATATTGATTATACTTTATAAATACTTCCTTTATTCATTAACAAATTCAAAAGGTTCGATCAAAAAGCAATTTATAATTTTACTACCTTTTTTTGAATAACTATTTTAATATATAATTACATAAATATTATTTATTCAATTATAAGATTTAATGGCAATTAAAGTAGAGTTCAAAAACATCATTCAACAAAATGAAATAACTTTTCCATACAAATCTTATAATGTTTTTCAATTTAATTTATTAGATGAAGAGGATTCAATTTCATTAATTCCTTTATCATTCTCAGTTCGTTATTCTGTAATTCATTCATTTCATTTATCATTACAAAGCAAATATAATTTAAGTTTAACTAAATTATCAAAATTTCCAAAAAAACTATTTTTCAATACAGAAAAAGCACTAATTGAACGTGCAAAAAATTTAGAAAAATATTTTAATGAATTATTATCATCAAATAATACTTCTATTGTAAATGAAGTTGAAAATTTTATCAATTCAAAAATTGAAAAAAGAAATAAATTTGAATCTCCTAGTAGAAAATCTACGACAGATACTGAAGACAATTTATCTTTAAATTGTACATTTAATGAAGATATGAATTGTTGCGAAGATAATGATGATTTTATTGATGAGTTATTAAAAGATTTATCTTTAAATGATTCAAATATTTCTTCAATTATTGAAAATTTTATACAGAATAATAAAGATTTATTTACTAGTTGTAATAAAATATATGCTGAACAAATATATAAATTATTATATGGTGATAATGATTTAAAAGGTTTAATTTTTTATATAGGTAATTGTATAAATAATAATAATAATTACGGAAGTATTTCTTGTTTAAATTTTATTTATCATTTAATTAATCCTCAATTCAATATTAACTTTAAAAAATATCGTTGTATATTACAATTAATTACAAAATATAAATTAAAAGATTTTGAATTTGCTAAATTGTTACTTTTAAATAATCCAACAATTATTGACACATCTTTTGAAATTATTACATGTATTTTAGAAAAAGGCGATAACAAATTTGAAGATTTTTTCAAAAATATTAATTACATTCCTTTTTTAAAATTTTATATGAAATGGTTAGAAAAAAAAAATTAAGAACTCGTTTTTTATTTGGTTCTTAATTAATTTAGGATATTTTATATGATTAAATTATTGAATTTGTATTGTATTTTGTAATATTAGTAAATTAAATTATTAAATTTTAAATTCAATAATTTTATTATAATAAATAGGTAATTTAATGTTAAATTTAAAAATTTTTTTTTAATTAAATTAAAATAATTACATTTTGTAATTATAAAGGTTATATATAATGGAATATAAGCATAATTTTTATTAAATATAGAGAGAATTCTTATTTAAAAATTTATTATATTATTTCAAAAAATTTTAATAATCATATATAAAATTTTTTAATTAATTTAAACACAATATATTGGAAATAATTTATTAATTCACAGTTGGGCTTCCGTGGCGCAGTAGGTAGCGCGTTAGTCTCATAATCTAAAGGTCACGAGTTCAAACCTCGTCGGGAGCAGCCCACTAATTTTTTTTTGATAAAATTAATCAAACTATTTATCAAAGATATATATTTCTAAAATGGAGATTTTAAAAAAATTAAATAAACTATAATTTGGGATTCTTTTTTAATTAAAATTTAAATATAAATTTTTTTTCAGATTTTAATTAACTATTATCAATTAATTTTTTGTCTTTTATTTTTAGATTCATGTTTTTAATATAAAATAAACAAAAAATTAATATAAATATATAAATTAATTATAATATTTTTATTCTAAATTTTATTTGAAAAAAAATTAGGAAAAATTGATTGTTTAAATAATGCTCATATTTAATAATTTTTAATCAATATATTCAATTAATAAAAAATAAATATTTCAATATATATGAAAATCTTTTATAAATTTTATGGTTATTTTTTAATGATGTAATAATATTATTAAAAATATTTAATAAAATAACGAATAAACTAATATATATTAAATCATTTATTTATTATCGTGATAAAAAATAAATCAAGAAAAACATAGTAGAAAAATAATGATATCATAGTTATATATATAATATATTTTTGAAAATTAAAACCTATTGAATATTTTTACTTTTAATTTTTTAATTTAAGTGTAATTTACTTTATTTAATTCATTTTTTTAAATATTTAACATCATTCTAATTTATTTATTTAATATTTAAATAATTTTTAATGTCAAATAATCATGAATGGAAAAAGAAAAAAGGAGTAAAATTATTTGCAATGTTTTTTCTCTCTAAATTAAGAGAATATGAAGAAGTAGAATTACAAAAAAAATTTTTATTAGGAGATTACGATTACAATGAAGTTTTAATAAGAGAATCATCGAAACCAATATATAAACATAAATTAACATTTGAATCATTAGTAAACAGAAAACAAAGTGAAATAATGCTTTTTTCTTGTAATAACTCAAATGAAAGAAATGTAAATTTAATATATTTAACTTTACTTAAATTCAATGGATTAATTAAATATATGAATTTCCAAGATTTATTAAATGATGATATAAGAAAAATTTCATGTTTTATAAAACATAAATATATGTCAAAAGGACAATATCTTTTTAGACAATTTGATAGAAGTGATGCAATGTATGGTGTAATTACAGGAAAAGTTGGAATTAGATTAGTTTCTCCAATTGAATATACAAAAAAATTTCATTCTTTAATTAGTAAAGGAGATTTTGATAATGAAGAAAGTTTACAAAATATACCTGAAGAATATTTTATGTCTGATTTAGAAGAAGAAAATGAAGATTCTGATGAAGATGAATATTCAATTGAAATTGAAGAAGATGATTCTATTGATGAAAAAAGTCATATTTTAAAAGATCAGATTAGTAAAAGATTAGAAATTAATGATAAGGACAATGGTGATAATAAAAATGAATTAATTAAAAAAATGAAAAAAGAAGATGAACAAATATTAAAAACAATATCAGAAATATCAAAAGAGGTTGATTTAACAAATAATAGTACTGATAATTCATCACATAGAAAAATAAATAAAGGAAGATTATCAACTGAAGATTATTTAGATTCAATAATTGATTTTGCATTAACAATAGAAGAGAAAAAAAAATCAAGAAGATCAATTAATAATGAAATATTACAATTATTAAGAAAAAAAAGTAGAAATAAAATTAAACATGAATTAAAAGATTCAAATATAAAAATAAACATAAAAAAAGAAATTAAAAAAGTAAAAGCAATTAAAAATCATCAAACTCCAGATAATAATATGTCAAATGAAGAATTATCAAAATTTATTCTTGATTTTGAAATTGAAAGAGCCCAATTATCAGAAGGAATGTGTTTTGGTGAATGGGGAATATTATATAATATTCCAAGAACTACTTCAATTTATTGTAATACAGATACACATTTATTTTATTTAAATAAAAAATATTTTGATAGAATTCTATCAAAAAAATTTACTGAAAGTGATATGAAAAAAATTAAATTTATTTTAGCAAGAATTCCAGCTTTGAAAAAAGATTATAAAATGGGAAAAATGTTAACAAAAATTCTTCCTCTTTTTTGTGAAAGAGGAGATATTATTTATACTCCTTTTGATAAAGCTGAAATAATTTATATTGTTTATAAAGGAGAATGTGCTTTTTATAAACCAATAGGAAATATGAAAGAAAAAGAAAGTATTAATATTGAAAAAATGCAAATGATAAGTAGATTAAATCCAGGAGGAATTGGTGGTTTAGAATCTTGTATTAAAGGAATGAAATATCAATTTTGTTTAGTTGTTACTAGTCCAATGACTATTATTTATAAGGTTGAAGTTAATTTTATGTTACAAATGTATAAAACTTTTAGAGAAGATATTTTACCTTTGTATAATGAACAAAAAAAACTTTTTGATAATTTAATTAGAAATTATGAAGAAACTACACAAAAAAATTCTTTGAAGAATGTAATTTTTAAAGAAAAACAAAAAAAATTAAATGAAGAATTACATAAAGAAATTTTAAGACCTGCAAGTTCAACTTTAAAATCTTATCAAATTTGTGTCAATTTAAAAAATATTAATCATAAATTGAATCAAAAGAGAGCTTTAAAGAAAAAATCTTTAATGTCTTTGGATTATTCATCTAATCTTCCTATTATTACTCATCCTAATAATTATAAAACTATTTCAAATGAAAGTATTAAAGAATATAATAATATGGATAATTTTTTTCTCACATCTAATCCAAGACAATCTTCTTTTAATATTAGAGCAAATAAATTCAGAACATCAATTAAAACAAAAATATTTAAAAATGAAGTTAATATTGAATCACAAAATAATGAAAATAATAAAAATTCTAAAACTCTGGAAATTGAAAATCAATATAATCAAAGATTAAAAAAATTTAACAATAATAATTTAATATCTAGAAATAAAAGCAATAAAAGCATTGAAAATTCAATATTAAAAGAAATTAGTTCTTTTTATTCAAATTATTCAGATAAACCTGGTGTAAAATATTTTAAATCAGGGAAATATGATCTCCCTTTTTTAGTATTCAATTAATATAAATAATTTGTAGCTTTAATTTCCAACTTGTATTATAATAATTATTTATTTAATATATTTAAAAGGAAAAATATAATTAAATTTCTTTTATAATATATAAATAAATAAAATTTATTTCCTAATTTTAAAATAATTTGAAAAAATTAGAAAACAATTTAAAATTATAATTAAATTATACAAAATTATTAAATGAGTCATATTAATTTTTTAGTAATTCAAAATATCATAACACTTTCATATTATATTGTGAAATGTATGTTTCATTCCTTTTTATTTATGAAAAATAGAATAATATGCTCTATTCACTTAACTTAATAATGTAAAAAAATGATGAAAAAATATATATATATATAATTATTTTCTCTATAATATTCAATGTTTAAAATATTCTATTATCAAAAAATTATTCAAGAAATTATTAATAGATTAAATTACGTAATAATTTTTTAAAGAAAGGATAAAATAGATTTATACATATACTAAGTTTTTTTATTTTTCAATTTAAAAACAATAATAGAAATTAATTCTTTATATTTTTTAATTCAATTAATAATAATGGAAAAAAATCATTTAAATAAACAATTATAATATTTGAATGAAAAAATTGAATACAAAACCTTTTTATAAAATGGAAATAAGATAATACAAATTCAAAAATTAAAATTTTGAAAAGAAAAGAAGATGAAGAAGAAATGAAGAAAATAAAAACAAAATGAAGTAAGTGGAAAATAAAATATTTAAAAAAAAATTTGTTAAAAATGAAAAAATCATTTTTTATTTTTCTATCAAAAAAATTTTAAATCAATAATCTCAATGAAATAATCAAAATACATGGAATTAATTAAATCAATTAATGAATTGAAAAATAGGTAATAAAATATCAAAAAAATTATAATTTAGTTTAAACTAATTTTCTTTTTAATTAAATTTAAAAAAAAATTATTTCTTCCCTTTTAAACTATCCAACTTCATAGTAAGCAATTTTTTTAAATCAGCATACAATTTCAACTGTCTATCATTATCTTCATAAGCTTCTTTAGTTTTTAATTGTTTTTCCCTTAAATCTTTAATCAATTCATTTTCTTGACTAATAATTTCTTTATAATAATCTTGATAAGTTTTAAAATTATCTTTATATTTTTTATCAGGTTTACTCATAAATTGACCTTCATTTTCACATCTTTTCATCATTTCTGCATTAATTTTCATAGATAAATTCAATTGATGATATTTATCTTGACATTCTCTAAAAACTTTTTCTTGTTTATTATATTCTTCTTTAACAATATCATAATCTTTTTGAACAGAAGAAGTTGCAACTTGAAAAGTATTTTTTTTCTTTTCATAAGTTGGCATAATTTGTTCATATTCTCTTTTTAATTTATCTCTTTCTTCTGCTAAAGGTGCAATAACATTTTTTTTATCTTGATCTTGTATTTTTTTTTTAATTTGATTAATTAATTTTGAATATTCTTCTAAAGTTAATGCTTTACTTTCATCAATTTCTTGTTTTCTAGTTGCTAAAATTTCCAATTCTCTTTTTGCTTGATTTAATACTTTTCCATTTTTTTCTTCAAATTTTTTTAAAATTTCTTCACCATCTGGTGTCTTTTCTTTTAAAATATTAATTGTTCTATCTAAAATTAATGCTTCTCCTTTTATTCTATCAATTGCTTTTTGGTATTTTTGATATGTTTCTTTTTTCTTTTTTAAATTTTCTGCTTGTTGTAATAAATCATCTTTTCTTACAAAACGATATCCTTTTGATGCTTCAAATTTCTTATTCATTTCATTAAATTTTATTTCTAATAAATTTTTTTCTTTTTCTAATTTTTCTAATAATTTTGCAGAATTCTCTTTTGCTGTTGTTGCTTGCATTGCATTTTGTTTATAAATTTGTAATTCTGAAGATTGAATTGGAGAATTTTTTAATTTATTTTCTAATTTATCAATATCATTAATTAAACTCATTCTTTGATTTTTTAAAGAAGCTAAATCATTCATAGTAATTTCAGGCATTTGTAAAATTTGTTCTAAAGTTTTTAATCTATTTCTTCTATCAATTAATTCATATTTTGTTATATTTTCATAAGTATCTCTATTATTATTTCTTTGATTTTTTGCAATTTCAAGTAATTGAAATGCACTTACATTTTCATTTATATTTTTTTGATTTTCCATTAATCTCTGTTGAGCAATCATTAATCTTTCTTCAGCATCTTTAATATCATATTGTTGTCTCATTATTTTTTTTTCTAAATTTGAATCTTGTTCTTGTTCTTTTCTTAATTTAGAAGTAATTTCTAATAAGGCTTGAAAATCAGGTTTATTTGCATATTCTTTTTTAAATCTTGCAATAGTGGAAGTTAATTGTAATTTATCACTTTGATTTTTTGCAATATCTTCTTTTAATTCTTTAATTTGAGGTGCATTTTGTCTTTTTTCTTCTAACATATTATAAGTAGTATAAAATTCAGCTTGTAAATCTTTATATTGTGATAATAAATCAATTATTTCTTCATCACCTTGATATTCATCACTTATTTGAACTGGTGTTATATATTTATTTACATAATATGTTTTTGTTAATGCTTTTAAATTTGTTAAGAGAAAATGAAGTATTTGAATTAATAATCTTTTATCTCCTCTTGCTAAATCTTCTTGTAATTGTCTATCACTTGGATAATTAAATTTTAATATTTTTAAAAAATCAAATGTTGCTCTTAAACATTCTTCTGTGTTGTTTGTGTCTAGTTTTAATTTTTTATCTATCATTCCCATTACTTTCACAATTAATTCTAATAATTCATATTCTCTCTTTTCTTCAAATGACATTAATGTTAATGTCTCGTTAAATGGTGGACGACGTAATACTCCCACGATTTCTTGTACCATTGTTGTTGAATTAATTTGTGGATTTTGTATTGCTCTTTTACTCATTTTAATCTGTTTTTTAATTTTATATATTTATTTTTATTGATTTTTATTTTTTCCAAAATATCAATTAGTTACTAATTAATATATAATTAAATTTTTATTTTTAATTTATAATATTTTTTTTGAATAATAATATAATTTATATATAAATTTAATTTAATTTTCTAAATTAAAAAAATTTGAATATTGGTATATTATTTTTTGTAATTTATTTTCATGTTCATTTCTATTAATTTAAATTTGTTTCTTATTTTATATTTTTATTCAAATAAAAAATTATTTTATAAAAAATGAGAAAAAGGAGATAAGAATTAATAAATTTAATTACCTCATGTATTATTTTGATTTAATATTTAAATATATAAAACAAAATAAAATTTCTCAAAAGTAAAAGGAGGAATGATATTCATTTTTTAATTTTAATATGAAATTCAAATTCCCTCTTCATATAAAATAAATTTTTCACAATTATTCTTTAGTATATGCAATTAGAGCCAAAAATTCAAACACTTAATTAAATTAACAAATGAAATATTTATAATTGATATTAATCAATTCATAAAGAATAAAATACTATTATATTTTCTTTAAATGAATTACTTTATAATAAATTTAAAAGAAAAAAAATATATATATTTATATTAATTTAATAATTTAGTGTATTTAATTAAAAAATATCATTAAATATATATTTTCCCAATTAAATTAAGCTTTGTCAATTTTTGTAGAAGACAATATCATCTTAGGAGTAATATGCATAGCAAGTAATTCCTGAAATAATAATTTACAAGCATATGGAATATAAACTTGAGTTATTTTACTAGCAGGACATAATCTACATTTATAACTTCCAGCTCTAATATCAGCTTCAGCAATTAAACCACATGTCTCACAAACATGAACTCTATATTTATCACTAACATCCATTAATCTTTCTTTCAAAAATCTAGCAGCTCCATGTGATATCATACAATCCCTTTCCATTTCACCAAATCTTAATCCACCACTTCTAGCTCTTCCTTCAGTAGGTTGTCTTGTAAGAATTTGAACAGGACCTCTTGCTCTAGAAAATATTTTATCATCAACCATATGTTTTAATCTCTGATAATAAGTAGGGCCAAAGAAAATTAACATATTTACTTTTCTCCCAGTGAATCCATTATACATTACTTCATTACCATGTTTCTGATAACCAATATAATGTAAATCACGACTAATAGCATCTACAGTAACATCACTAAATGGTGTTGCATCACCTTCATCACCTCTTATTGAAGCTACTTTTGATGCAAGACATTCAATTAAATGACCAATTGTCATTCTTGAAGGAATAGCATGTGGATTAACAACTATATCAGGGGAGATACCTTCAATTGTATATGGTAAATCTTCTTGACGATATGTCATTCCTATTGTACCCTTTTGTCCATGACGAGATGCGAATTTATCACCTATTTGTGGAATTCGAATACTACGACATTTTACTTTAACCATACGATAACCATCATAATTATTTGTTATCATTACTGTGTCTACTATACCATTTTCACTTGATCTAAGAGGAATTGATATATCTTTTTTTGGTTTTTTATTTCCTAATGTTTGTTGTTCTCGAAGAATTAAATCAGTTTTACCTATTATAATATCATCACCACTAACTCTAGTTGATGGGCTAATAATACCATCATTATCTAATTTTGAATATAAACCATGACGTAATCCTGATGTTTTTTCTTTATCAGGAATTTCAATAGTTTCTTTTTTCCTAAGTGTATTTTTTTCTTCTGTTTGATATGTTCTAAAGAAAGCAGATCTAAATAAACCTCTATCAATGGAACTTTGGTTCATAATAATACTATCTTCTTGATTATAACCAGTATAACACATAATAGCAACCATTGCATTAATACCAGCAGGTAAATTTTTAAAATGAAGATAATCCATAGTACGAGTAGTAACTAATGGTTTCTGTGGATAATATAATATATATGCTAAAGTATCCATACGCATATTGAAATTTGTACTATATACACCAATAGCTTGTTTACCCATTGCACTTTGATATACATTACGAGGTGATTGATTGTGATCTGGAAAAGGAATAATTGATGCACATACTCCAAGAATCATTGATGGATGAATTTCACAATGAGTGTATGTTGAACAATAACTTTTATTTTCTTTTAAATCTTCAAAACGCATTGCTATCATTGCAGTTTCTTCTTCTTCAACATCTAAATATTCTATTAAACCTGTTTGCATACATTTATCAAATGTAAGTACATCTTCATCATTTTGATCTTTTGCAAATTTATTCATTTTTACTATTTGAGATTTTTTAATTTTTAATTGGTTATTTTCAACAGTAAATAAAGGTCTTTCAGATCTTCCAGAATCAGTATATATTTTAATTTCTTTATTAACATAATCATTAACAATAGAAATTTCTTTACTTAAAGCATCCTTCCTTCTTTTATTAATTAATGATTTCATAATATTTTCAGGTTCATTTGTAATTCCAATCCATGAACCATTAACAAATATTTTTGTTTTACCAGGAATATTAGTAGGATGAACTTCACTTAAATTTTCAGTACCTAAACTTTCAAGAGTATCTTGAACAATAATTGAAGGAGTACCAACACTAACATAAGCCATCATTGATAAATTCTTAACTAATCCACATGATTGACCTTCTGGAGTTTCTGCTGGACAAACCATTCCCCAATGTGTATTATGTAATTGACGTGGTTTTGTTAATTTTCCTTGTTTTTGAAGAGGTGTATTTAATCTTCTTAAATGTGATAATGAACTAACAAATGTTAATCTATTTAATACTTGTGCAACACCAGTTTTTTGTACTTGACCACTTTTATTAGTTCCCCAATTTCCAGTTGCTAAAGCATATCTTAATCCATGAGTAATAATATTACTTCTAATTGCATTTTTTAATGTATTTTCTCTATTTTGGTCAATTAATTCTTTCATATTCATTTGAGTTTCTTTAGTAAATCTTCTAAATAATTGTCTAAATAAACCAGCAAAAAGTGCTCCAGCCATATCTAATCTTTTTTTTCCATAATGATCTCTATCATCTTCATTAGTTCTTCCTAAAGCACAATTAGCAAGTCTATAAACCATATAACCAATAAAAAAAGCTTTTTTAGATTCATTATTTGGTAATGTACTAACATGAGGTAACATTTCTTTCTGTAACATATCTTTAGCATAACTAATTCTTTTAGCTTGTTCAACACTTTCAGCAGCACCTCTCCTTCCAATATAATCAAGAGCTTTATTTTGTTCATGAATTTCAAAAGCATCTTCCAAACTAGGTCTAAGTAATTCTAACATAGAAGTATCATTATCATCAAAAATAATATGATCTAAAATATCTTTATCTTGATCTAATCCTAATGCACGGAATAAAATAATAATATTAATATCTTGTCTAATATAAGGTATCCTTGCAGTAATAACTTTACCTAATTTTTCTCCTTTTCCTTTTCCAGGAATTTTAACTGAAAATTGACTTGCTGGTCTATTAGAACCATCTAAATTAGATCTAATTTCAGCTTGCCAAGAATAACCATTAGCTTCTCTTTTCCTAAAAACATAAACAAAATTAGTAGCCATTCTTTCCTGAGCAACTAAAACTTTTTCTCCACCTCCAATAATAAAATAACCACCTTGATCAAAAACACATTCTTGAACATCAATTCTTCCAATATCATTTTTTCCATCAAGTGCACAAAATTTACTTCTAACCATAATAGGAATTTTCCCAATAAAAACTTTTTCCCAAGTAATAGGTTCTTCATTCATTTCTTCACTTTTTTTTTTACTATTAAAATATTTTTTCCTAGTTTTAACATCAATAAACATACTACTTTCATAAGTTAAATTTCTAATTCTAGCTTCATTAGGATGAATTGTAGAAGGATTATCACCAGTATGATTATGATAAGAAGGTTTATCATTAACATGTAATTGACTAAATTCAAATTCATATTTTATATTTGAATTATCTTTTTTTGAAGGTGCATATTTTGAATCTGGAATTATTGAAATTAAATTATTCTCATTTATAATTTCTTGAATATTTGAATCTAAAAATTGATTAAATGAACCAATTTGTTGTGAAACAAGACCATGTTCTTCAAAATATGATGTTATTACATTCCATGCATCATTTGATGTTATATCATCATCTTGTTGTTGAGGTGATGAAATATCCTTTTTTTTCGTAAATGATGTTAAATTTCCTTCTCCTGTATATACATCATCATCATTATTTGATAAGAGAGCATCTTCATTATCTGATGATTTATTCTCTTCTATTAGATTCGACATTTTTATTTTTTTGTATGATAATTTATATATATTTATTTTATTTATATTATAAAATTATTTTATGGTCATTTTTTGGATTTTTTTTAAGGACAATAAAATGAATTTGTTTTTAATTTTTTTATTTATTTATTAAATATTTATATAATAAATAAGTTATAAAAAAAATAAAATGAAGGCTACAAAACAGAATAAAAATTTAATACCAGCTGGAAATTTTCGTAAATTAATTTTACACTTCAACATTGATAAAACAATTATAATGAGGGACACATTAGGATATAATAACACAGATTTTTTAGTAAGAAAAAAAACTAAATAACAAAAATAGGTACGTCAAATATTAGCAGACTTAATATGGGGAAAACCAGAATTTGATAAAAAGCAAAATCAAATAGTTTTTAAAGTCGAACACAAACAACTTGAATTTGACAAAGCAAATGTTGAACCAGAATTAATGAATTATACATCATATTTAGAAGATAAATATAAACCTTTAACAGAAGAAGAATATTCTCAAATTGAACAACCTGAAAAAAGCATTGAAGAAATGAATGAAGAAAGAAAATCTCTTAAAATAAAGGATATGTGTGATATTTGTGAACCAAATCAACCTGGATTTAAATTTAGAAGAAATTTTGAAGATATGAGAAAAAAATTAAGAGTTGATGAAAAAATTCAAATTGATCTAGGTTTAAAATTAGAAAATACTAAATTAGATGAAAATGCTTTGAAAGAAGAACAAAATCCAAAATTTATTGATTTAGGTGAGGATTATGATAGAAAAGATAAATTTAGAACTGTATTTAGAAATTCATATCATAATATAATAATATCATTTTTTAATATGTTAATAGCTTTAAAAAAAAATAAACAAGATTTTGCAATTGTTTTTAGATTCTTTGGTCATAATGAAAATGAAATACAACAATTTATATATGAATATAATTGCTTTATTGATTGTCTTCATCCAAGATATTGTGGTGATTATGGATTTAATAAAGTTAAATATGAAATTGAAAAAGATAAAAGAGATTATAAAATTTATTTTGATACTCAAGAATTTATGGGAGTTTCTTATAGAGGAAATAATGAACAAAATGAAAAAATATTCTTTGGAACTTTAGAGCATCCTCCTTTAGAAGAAATTGAAGGAATGAGAGATAATATTGAAAGTTTTTATGAAAATAAATCAATATCACCTACTATTGGTTATAATGAAATTTATTTAACTTTTATGGATAAATTAACTAAAAATTGTATTTTTGTTTTAATGGATGATTATTCAAATTATATTAACTCAGGAAATAAAAATGGTAAATTATTACTTATTGATCCATATGATATTGATACTTTGCAAATATTCTTTGATACTGGTTTAAAAGAAGATCCTGATAAAATTAATATTATTAATATTATTACTAAAGAAAAAATTGATAGAGAATATGCTTTAAATAGATTTTTAGTTAATGTTGAACCTTATAGAGCAATTGTTGATTCTAATTTTTTTAATAATAAAATTGAAGAATGTATTAATAATAGAAAAGCAGAAATTTTAAAAATGCAAGGAAAAGAAGAAGTTATTTTAACTGAAGAAGAAGGATTTGATCCACAAAATGAAATGAATAAATTACCTTATGATATTTATTTAGAAAGTACTGTTTTACCTTTATTACATAATGCTTTAACTATGTGTGAAAAATTAAGACCTGATGATCCTATTGGATATATTGCACATTTTATGTTAAGTAATAAAGAAACTGTTAAAAAAATATCTGATATTGCAAAGGAATTACCTAAAAATGAAGAAGAAAAAGTAGAATTAAATGATGGAAATAATGATAATAATGAAAATAATGTTACTGAATAAATAATAAAATAATTATTTTTTTAAATACAAAACAAAAAATTTCAAAAAATAAAAAATAATTTTTTAAAAATAATTAAATGGAAAATAAAATCCAAAAATAAAAATGAAAAAATTCAAAATTATTATTTTCATAATAATTTTAATAAGTGTAATAGCACAAAAATTTCCATTAAATGCAACAAAACTTCAAGAAATGAATAGAATATCATCTCCAATTTTATCACCAGATGGTTTATATTTAATATATTCAGTAAGAAAATGGAATTCTACAATAGATAAATCATATACTAATCTTCAATATACAATAATAAAAACAAAAGAAGTAAAAGATTTAACACCAAAGCAAATAGGAATAAGTGATTCTTCTCCTTATTTTTCTTCTTTATTCCCTGATTATGTTTTCTTTAGTAGAAAAGGTAAAATTCGTTATATTAAATTTCCTCCTATTAATTCAGAAAATGATACTTCAATTGAATTAACTAATTATCCAATTTCTATCAATGATTTTAAAATAAAACATAATGCTATTTTATTTTCTGCTGATGTTTATTTTTCTTGTCAAAATAATATGACCTGTACATCAGAATTAATTAAAAAAGAAGAAAAAATGAATTATCAAGTATATGATTCATTATTAGCTTTTCATTGGGATAAATGGTTAGTTCAAGGAAAAGGTTCTCATTTATTTTATCAAAAAATAAAATTAAATGGTGATAAAATAGAATTAGATGGAGAAGTAAATGATATAACAAAAGGAATGGAAATAAATACACCACCATTATTTACAGATAATTCAAATTATGATTTATCAAATGATGGAACTATGATTGCATTTAGTGCTCATCATAGAAATCATGCTGAATCATGGACTACAGGATGGAAAACATATTTTATTGATTTACAATTAATGAAAAAACCAATTTTAATAACAGAACATACTAATGCAAGAACACAATCACCTAAATTTTCAATTGATGATACAAAAATTGCTTATTTAGCAATGAAAACTCCTATGTTAGAAAGTGAAAATTTACATTTTGAAATATATAATATTTTAACAAATAAAGTTGATATAATTGATGATAAACTTGATATTTCTGTTAATGATTTCAATTGGGTTGATGATGATAATATTAGATTCACTTCATTAGTTATTGGTCAAATTAAAATATTTAATGTTGATCTAAGTAATCCATCAAATCCAATTTTTACTCAATTTTTGGCAAATCCAACAACGTCATCATATGGTGTCCCATTTACATCCTTAAAAAACAAAAAAATCCTTTATTCATTAAAAGTAGGTTACGATCTTCCAGATACAATAATATCGATTGAAAATTCAAAAGAACAAGAAATAGTAAATTTAAACGAAGACCTTTTAAAAAAAGTTGAACTTCCCAAACCAGAACCATTTAATTTCACAGGAGGATACAATGAAACAGTATATGGTTGGATAATAAAACCAATAAATTTTAACTCAACTAAAAAATATCCAGTAGCACTTTTAATACATGGAGGACCAGAATCATCCTGGACATCAGGTTGGTCATATAGATGGAATCCTCAACTTTTCTCAAATAAAGGTTACGCTGTAATAATGATAAATCCACATGGTTCAACAGGAGTATCAACAAAATTCCAAGAAGCAGTAAGAAATGATTTCGGTGGTATACCTTATGAAGATATTATAAATGGAACAAAATATGCAATTAAAAATAATAATTATATGGATATTAATAGAATTTGTGCTGCTGGTGGAAGTTATGGTGGTTATATGATTAATTGGATTGAAGGACATAGTGATTTATTTAAATGTCTTGTTAATCATGATGGAGATTTTTCTGGTATAGCACAATTTTATGGTACTGATGAAATTTTTTTTGAAATGTCAGAATATTGTCCTAAAGGTAAAATTGGTTGTAAACCTTTTGATGGGAAAGATATTAGAGATGGATTTGAGAAATTTTCACCTGAGAGATTTGTTAAGAATTGGAAAACTCCTATGTTAGTTATTCATGGAGGGAAAGATTATAGAGTCCCAGTAACTGAAGGTTTATGTACTTTTACTAGTTTACAATTAAAAGGTGTTCCTTCTAAATTTTTGTTTTTTCCTTTAGAAAATCATTGGGTACTTAATCCACCTAATCAAGTTAAATGGTATCAGGAAGTTTTAGATTGGTTTGGTAAATATACAAAAGAATAATTATTTAATATAAATGTATTTATTTTATTTATAAAATGTGAACAATTCATTATATTTAAATTTTTATTTTATTTTTTAAGTTTTTTAATTAATTTTTTATTTATAATAAATTAAATTTGTTTTTTTTAATTTTTTGAATTTTGAAAATAGAACAATATTATTAAAAAATATTTTTTATATTGGGGATTGGGGATTGGGGATTGGGGATTGG
>JAEEGK010007957.1_pt1 | contig 25148 bp, 17 predicted proteins | sample 8958771 | NCBI WGS metagenome assembly JAEEGK01 (sample SAMN16246547, study PRJNA631951) | gut metagenome | biome: gut microbiome; feature: rumen; material: SC-attached | host: Bos | place: Iran: Karaj | collected 2018-10
TTTTGATATATATATTATTAACAACTTCAATTTATTCTTCAATTGTTTATTATAATACATATTCAATCATTTATTTTATTATCTATTCAAATTTCCTTTTTAAATAAATTAATTTTATTGTTAGGAAGATTTTATTATAAATTTGTATTAAATGATTAATCGTATTATAAATTATAATTTTAATTTAAATTTAAAAATAAATTCAACAATATTTTTATTCATTCAAGCTCTTATCTTAAAATAATTTTCCATTAATAAAATATCTATTAGCCTTTCCTCGAAATTTAGATAATTTATCTATTAATTTTTAAAAATAAACAAATTCCCTACATCACACTTTACTTCTATATAAAAATTCAACAATTTTCGAATAGAAATCATTTGATAATTTATAATAAAATAAAAAATAGACTGTAACTTTTATGAATATCTCTTACATTTGGATTTTTAAAAAAATGATATTATACTTTAACTATTATAGTTTGTCTAAAAAATTAATCTCTTAAACTAACACGTATATAATTTTTTGAGTTATACTAATTCAAATAATTAAATTAAAAAATAAAAAAAATATTTACTATCTTTTAATTATTTTTAAAAAAGTTGAAATCCTCTTTAATTAATTAGAAAAAATATAAATGTCAACTTCATGTTTAGAAAGAATAATTAATTCTAATGGTAATAATCCTCAAGATTGGAAAAATATTTTAACTTTAACTTCATCCAATCCTAAAGAGTAATATATTTATTAATCTATATAATAGGTTATCCTTATTTTTAAATAATTTAGAAAAAAAACTTGAAACTTCAAATATTGAAACTCAATTAATTCTTTTAGATTTAATTGATTTTCTTGTTGACAAAGGAAATAATAATCATTGGGTTCAAATTTCAGACAAAAATTTTTATAAATCAATTCTAAATCTTTTACGAGCTCAAAATGATGAACAAATTAAATTAAAAATTTTAACTCTTATAAAAAAATGGGGAATTTTATTTCAATCTAAAAGAAATAAAATTCCAAATTTTTCCAATATATATGAAAGTTTACAAAAAAATGGAGTTGTGTTTCCTGATAATTATATAGTATCATATCAAAAATACATCGGGAATATATTAGATAATGAATCAAGTATTAAAGAAGAATTTATTTTTGATTATTTAGAAAGTTTGAAAGAAGTATTAATGCCTGAAAAATATGAGAAAAAATATTCCAAATTATTATCTTATTTAAAATTATTAGTTGAAAATATTGCTTTCGCTAATGATTTAATGGATTATAATTTAATTGAAGGAGTAAACGATATAATAAAATCAATAAAAAAAGGAAATAATTCTTTAATTAAAACAATGGAAAGTGGGAAAATTAATGATGCAAATTTAAAGGAAATTACTTTAGGAGTAAGTAAAGATATTAATAACACTAGTAATAGATTTGAAAAATTAACAAATCAAGGTCAAATTGAACCTTTTATTTCCTATTTTATTGAAAACAAAAATTTTTTCAATGTTGAAAGAAATAAAAAAATGAAAAGTAGTTTGATGAGGAGTTTTAATCTTGTTGAAAAAAATAAAAGAGAAAAATTAATTAATTCTATTAATGATCCTGATTTGTATAATGCTAATAATCTTTTTGGAGTCAATGAACCTAGTGCTATTTATGAAAATCAAGAAGTTGAAGAAAGTTTTAATATGAATAATAATCAATTTAGTTTTTGTGGAGAAAATAGTTTTAATCAAAATGAATTTCAAAATAATCTTTTCCCCAATAATAGTACTGTTGAGAATCCTTATTTATTGAATAATGACAATGATAATAATAAAAACATTCAAAATCCTTTGTTAAATAATAATAATAACTTCAATGAGAATGTATATGTTAATAATAATAATGTAAATAATAATGTTGATAATTCGAATGTTAAAATGGATAGTGGAAATAGTAGCAACAATAATATTCAATTCAATTATAATGAATTATTCCCAATGCCAATCAATTCTCCGAATAAAAATCCATTCATCGGAAATAGCTCAAACATTGTTTATCCAAATTTAGATCATATTTAAAGAATTAAAAATGGATTAAATAACTTTAAACAAACTTTATTAATTAAATTTTATTTATTTAATTCTGTTTTAAATAAAAAGATTAATTGTTTTTTATTAAAATAATTATATATAAAGTAAAAACCAAATCATTATATCAGATTAATTCTGATCAAGAAAACTTTTTCTTGAAAATAAAAATAAAAGTTAATAATAATAATAATATATAAAAGAAAAATAAAATATATTTACAAAATATCATACAATAATTTTCTATTATTTATCATCTAACCATTCTATATATTGATTATAATATTTTGTATAATTGTTCTCTTTAAAACATTCGTTGAACTTAATATTATTATTTTCACAAATACATCTAATTATAACAAAAACTCTATCAAATATATTAGAATTATTCAATTGTAAAAAATTTTCTAAGTTGAGATTTCTAACGTTATGTTTTGTTATTAATTGAAAAACTTTTCTATAAATTTTAAAATCATTATTGCATTCACAATCTATTAATTTTGATATAAAAAATAAACAACTTATACTTCCAAATAAATTCTTGTGAAATAACGAAGAAATATAATAAATAAGTCCATTTATTTTATTTGTTTCACCAAAAAAAAGTTTATAAATATCTTCTTTATTAAAGATATTTATAGATTTAAATATATTTGTTTCTTTTATAAATTCATCAATAGTATCAGAAAAATCATTATGAGCTAAAGATAAATTTTTTAAAAAAGTATCTATTATATTTTCATTATTATCACTTAAAGAACATAAAGTTGAAATTGAAGTATTCATACTTGATTCATAAAAAGAACAATTTTTTAGTTTTACATGTGAATTTAAAAATAATTTAAATTCTCTTTTAATCTTATCATTATTTATTAATAATAATTTATTCATATAATTTTCTAAATCATTTGCTCTTTTAATAATATCATTTTCTTGAAAAAAGAAAATTTTTTCTGGAAAATCTGGCAAATGATTTTTTATATTATTTTTTTTTAAATATAAATGAAATTCTAATAGTTCTGAATAACGGATAGAGTAGATAATATTAATATCTATAATATTATTCGAAATTAAAGGAGAAAAATTAAATTTATAATAATTTCCATAAGGAAATTTTTCTTCTTTAACTTTTTGGGCATTAATAAATCTGATTTTCATATTTTAATATTTTATATTTTTTCCTTTAATATTTAAAAAAATTAATTTACTTTTGCTTTAATTGGATTATAAAAATAGGAATTTGAAACATATATTAAATTATTTTTTTACATAGTTGAATTTAAAAGAATTATAAATATTACATGTATTTTTATTTTATTTTTTTGAAAAAATACTAAAAAATAAAAATTTATGGGACAAGAAGAAAATAAATGTTGTTGTAAAGCAAAAACCAAACAAGAAGTTGAATTTCTTAGTTCTGAAGATCACTCAAATTCAGAAACAGAGAACAAAATTTGTAAAATAAAACAAGGAAAAAATTTTAAAGACTTAAAATCATATATTTCTTTTAAAAATATGGAATCAATAAGTCAAAAAGATGATGAAAGTCATTCTTTAAATGATAATGATATAAATATTAATAAAGATATTATATTTCCTAGTAATAACAATGATAAAAATAATTCAACAGATAATAAATATAGTAAATATAAATTTAATAATAATCAAAAAAAAAATCGGATATCATTCAATAAAAACAAAGAAATAAATCCATCTTATATTATAAAAATACAAAAAGTATATAAAGGATATTATTATAGAAAATTCAAATATCCAAAAATAAAAATAGAACTTAAAAGAAAACTAATATATCAACTAAAAACATTATATAATCAATATTTAACTCCTAATTTAAAAAAACAAGAAAAATCAATGGGAATAATTCACAATGAAAATTCATATAAATCATTATTGTCAGAATCAAAGATAATAGAATTAAATTCTCCTTTTCAAAAACAATTTCATTTATATACAAAATTATATATTTTAAAATATAATGATATTAATGGATTTTATATAGGAGAAATAGATTTAGAAAATAATTTAAATGGAAAAGGAATTTTAACTTTATCGGATGGAACAAAATATATTGGAAATTTTAAAGATAATAAATTTCATGGAAAAGGACAATTAATAAATAAAGAAGGAACATTATTTGAAGGAAATTTTGAAGAAGGAAATTTAGAAGGAAATGCCAAAGAAAAAAATTTAAATGGTGATATTTATATAGGAGATTATATAAATGGAAAAAAAGAAGGAAAAGGAAAAGAAGAAACAAAAGAACAAATATATGAAGGAGAATATATAAATAATATTAAAGAAGGTTATGGTAAAGTTTATTATAAATTATTAAATGATAATTATGAAGGTGAATTTAAAAATAATCAAATTAATGGAAAAGGAATTTATAAATGGAATGATGGTGATGTATATAAAGGAGATTTTTTAAATGGAAAAATGAATGGAAATGGAATTTATGAATGGCCAAATGGAAGAACATATGAAGGAGAATATATAAATGGAATAAAAGAAGGTAAAGGAATATTTAAATGGTCTAATGGAAAAATATTTGATGGCTATTTTAAAAATGGTAATCCTGATGGTAATGGAATATTAAAATATAATAATAAAATATATAAAGTTTTTTATAAGAAAGGTATTATAAAAAATAAAGTCAAAGTTAATAAAAAAGATAATAATAATAGTGATATTGAATAATTGAGATGAGAATAGCAATCAAAATAAAAAAAATAGAAATTTGGAATATAAGAGTAAGAGGAAAAATAAAATTAATATTGTATATTTAATAATGTTATTTGTAAAGGAAATATGTAAAATTAAAAATTGAATTATAATTTTTTATTATATTTTATTTTTTATCTATTTTATTATCAAAGAAAAATCTGGAATAAATTTATTTTATTATTTAAATGGGTTAAACAATTATTATATTTTAAAAAATGTTTAAGTAATAATAAATTTTTCCTTTTTTTAAAATAATAATTTTTGCATTTTTTTATTTTATTAATTTAAAATCATATAATTTTAGTTTTTTTTTGGGTCTAACTCATAATTTAATCTTTTACCTCTATTTATATTATTCCAATTCATTATATAAATGTAACTTCTAACACATTAATTATATCGTGTATCCTTTTATTTCACTTTTATTTTTTTAATTATTTAATGAGATCTCTTTATAAATATAATATTAATTCATTATCTGAAAATTCTATAATAGGTAAGAGAATATGATTAATTCGAAAAAGTTTCGTTCACTGGAATTTACAATTTTTAATGATTGTAAAAGATAAAACTCTTATTCTGAAGGTTTGGTTATTAATTACTTTTTTTATTGAGAATTTATGTAATTATTAATAAAATCAAATCAAACTAAAACTTATAATAGGAAAGAGAAACCAATTAAACATTTAGATACTTTTTTGAAATGAAAAATCCTTAAAAATATATATATTAATTTAATAATTAATAACAAATTGTATTAAACAATATAAAAGATTTATTTCACTAAAAATAAAAAATCTTTTTGATTTAAATGGTAAAAATAATTTATTTTTTTATGGCTTAAATTAAAAGAAAAGAAGGATTTTAAATATATATATTACTTTTTAGATAAATATATAGAAATAAAGATATAAATGAAATTAACAGTTTTTGAAATATTTTTTTTTAAATAAAAAGAAAATCAGATTAATTAAAATGGATAAGATTGAAGAATTTCATCCTTTGATTTTAAATGCTCCAAAACAAAAGTACTTATTTAATTTATTAATATAGATTTTTAAATCCAAAAAAAATTATTAGAAAATTTTATTTATCTGATAATTATGAAAATCAGCAAACAACATATATTTTTTTTGGAACAGAAAATATAAATAAAAATAATTTTTCATATGAAACGGATACAAGTTCTGAATAATTTCTTTTTGAAATGTATATTTATGATGATTTGAAATAAATCATTTTTATATTTTTTTGTAAAATTTAATTTATGTATTTATATGTATCATTATTTTTCTTTCAAATTGTATTTATTAGCTTAAAACTCAATCTTTAAAATTCGGGTAATTAAACATCAATTGATTATTTTAAAAGTAGAAAATGATTAAATTCCTTTAAAAATAATTTAGTAATTTTATTTAACATATAAATAAAACCAAAATATTATATCTTTTATATAAAAACAATAAAAGAAAACTAAAAACTCAATTCAAAAAAAATAAAAAATAAATAAAAAAATAAAAAAATTTCAAAAAAAGGAAAAATTCTTTAAATCTCTATATTAAAAAACTAATAAAATTCCAGCATCAAAATTCAAAAAAAGGAAAACATAAAAACAAATAAAAAAAAACAAAATTTGAAAAACTTTTTAATTTTTAAGGAAAGAAATTATTTCCAATTTGTTGTTGTTGCCCAGGATTATAAATTTGTTGTCCAGGAATTTGATTACTTTGAGCATTAATCATATTATCTTCTAAATTAAAAGCACTACCTTGTTGTAATTGATCAATTAATTCATTAACCTCAACATCATTAACAGTACCAGAATTAACATTATCCATAACTTCATTCATCATTTTATCTTGAACATCAATGTTATCAAACATTTTTTCGAAATTATCCATAGTTTCCATCATTTTAGTAACATCATTTAAATTTGATATTCCTCCCATTTTTTCAACAAGAGATTTCATTGTTGCTGACAATTGTTGAGTTTTATATGCTTGATTTAATTTAGAATACATTGAATCTATTTTTGATCCTAATACACGATACCTTTGAACATCTGCTTTGTGACGTAGTGCTTCTTGAGCATATGTTTTTGCTAATTCTGTATTGTTTTTGTCTAATGCACTTTTTATCTTTGCCATTGCTTTCTTTTGAGCAAGTTCTGATTTCTTTGATTGCGATGCCATTTGCTTTCCCATCATTTTAAATTCAAATATTTTGTCAAATAAACTATCATCTGACATTTTTTTTTTTTTTTTTTTTTTCTGTTTTTAAAGGGTTTTATTTTATTTTTTTTTGATTAATTTTTTTATTTTTGGATATATGTTTTTTTTATTATAGGGTAATTTTTTTAATTAATTGAGTTTATATATTTTATAAATTTAATATTTTAAAAAATTAATTTATTGATTCTTTTCTTTTATTATTTATTCAATTTTTGAAATATTTGATTTACATAGCATTTAATTTCTATTAAAATTTTATTATGTGTTTTTTGATTGTTTTAATTTCACTTTTATCCTATCAAATAATTTCTTATATGATAAATATATTTAAATAAATCATTTATTTTAAAAGTTTTCAATTTTTTATGAAGATTTAATATCTCTTCAAACTCTTATTTGTTTCCTGTTCTTAATGAACCTGAAATTAATGATTTTGTAAAATATTATTTATGAAATTAATTGATAATAATGAAAAAGATTTTTATAAAAGTCAAAGAATGTGTTTAAAGAGTTTGAGGAATAATTAATGAAAATTGTTATAGAAAAAACTATTTATTCACTTTTTGATAATTTAATTATGGAATTTTAACAACAGAGGAGTTTATTTTTTTTGGATTGGTTTATGTTAAGTTTATTTAAAAATGATATCATTGATATTTTTAAACAATATTGAAATAGAATATTTTTAAAGTTAATATATTTTTGAATTTATTTTTAATTTAAATTTTATTTAAATTTAATTAGCAATGATTTATATGTTTATTATAAAATTTATAAATGAAGATGTATTATAAAAGTCTATATTTTATAATTTATAATAAAACCTTTTATATACAACCTAAAAAGTAAAAAAAAGAATAAAAAAAATTATCTGCAAATATCTAAAGTTAATTAATGATTTTTTGTTTTGCATTTTCAGATTCTTCCTTTAAAACACCACATCTATTACATTTATTTCGAAAAGAAAAATTTAAATTTCGACAAAAGAAACAATTCCAATCACCAGGTCTTCCTTCAATATATTTTTTTCCTCTTTTTTTTCTAAAAATTAATTTCTTTGGAAGAAAAGAATAATTATTATCAACAAGTGGAGTAATCTCTTTATTTTTATCATTTTGAATTATATCATCATCAATTGAGGCGCTTTTCTGAGAAGAATGAAATAATATTGAAGAATCATTTGTTTCATCTAAATTTAAATTATCTACATTATTATCTTCCTTTTTTAATTCATTTACTGGAATTAATGAATCTATTGTTTCTAATAAATCCTTTGATATACATTCTTGTAGAGTAAAATTATCATTATTTAAATTTTGAAAATTTAATTTTTGTTCTATTTCTTCGTTTATTATATTTTCCTCTTTTGATTCATTATATTTTTTTAAACCAAAATATAATTTTGAATTAAAGTATTCTTCTTCTTCTATGTTAGACGAGGATAAATGCTTTGACATTTTTATATTTTTTTTTAACTTTCCTATTTATGTTAAATATTTTTATATTTTTAACGCTTTTTTTAAATAAATTTAAGTTGTTTCTTATTTTTTATAAAAATTATATTTAATTATAATTAATAATTAAATTTTTAATTTTTCAATGAATCAGAGTGATAATTTTTTAAAAATGAAATTAATGAAAATTTTCAAATATTTTGAAACAAATAAAATTTCATATTCAATAATTTTAAGTATAACAATGTTTAATGATAAATCCAGATAATTAAAATATAACAAGTTAAAGAAATAATTATATAAAATAAAAATTGATGATTAAATTTGAAAATTGATTTATTTTTATTAGACAAAGGTGAAAGATTATCATATAATTTTAAATAAATTTTTATTATGAAAAATTAAGAGATTTTATAATTGAAATTTTGAATATTATTTACTAGATTAATCAGTAAAATATTTCAAAAATTGGATAAAAAAACTTTTGACTGAATAAGTAGAAAATTTTTATTTGATATTTACAATAAAGGAATAGAAGATACTAATGGTAATGATTCAAAATCAGTTGTTTTAATTGAATATTTAGGAGAAATCATTAATTAATTATACCAAAGTTTTTATACTTTTAAAAAATAACATTTATAAAAACAGATAATACCTCAAAATTATAAATTTCCGGTAAAACCAAAATATTCAATAAATATAGTGAAAGGTAAATTATTTAATTACCAAGAAAAAGTAATTCATTTTATATTACAAGAATACATTTTGATTTCAATATAATAAAAATCCCATAGTATTTCTATTTCTCTAAAACTAAATCCAATAAATAATATCGAGACTTTTTTTATCATATGCATTTTTAAATGGAAAAATTAAAAGATATAATAATTTAAAATACAATAAATTTAAATAGTATTGTTACATTTTATATAATTAATAATTTTAGGAGATATATTATTTATATGTGAAAGATTAATGAGATTGAAAATTTAATTCTTGAAATTAATTTAAAATTTTGTATTATATTTTTATTTTATGTTATTTAAAAAAATGATTTCAAAAATTATTGATATTCAAAAAGTAGAAATTTCATCCCTCTAATTGTTTTTAATTTCAAATATAAATAATAATCAATAATATAAAGAGTGCCATTTAATGAAAGAGAAAAATGTTTAAAATATTAAATTTATTATATTTTAATATTTTATTTATTATTAATACAAAAAGTAATAACTTCAAAAAATTATTTTAAAAAATTAATAAACTCCTCCTTCATCATAATCATCATCATCACCCATATTATTATTTTGACTGTCATCTTCATTATCATTAATATATTTTTCTTCATCTTCATATTCTTCATATGATTGTTCTTTATTATCACTATTGTCATCTTCATTGAAATTATTTGGAGAATCTTGATAAGGATTATTTTTTTCTTCTTTTTTATTACCTTTATTTTCTTGTTTTTTATTCTTTTTTTCTATTTTTTCATCAATTGATTCTTTTCTTATATTTTTATTTAACTGTTTATTTATTTCTTTTTGAGGTTTTATTTTTTCATTTTTTGAAGCTTCTTTTAATTTTTCTAAAATATTATTTACTTTATCTTCTTTTGATAATTCCATTTCTTTATATTCATCCAATGATAATTCAATTGGAAAATTATCTGGATTACTTTCAACTAATTTTTTTAAATATGTATTTCTTATGTTTTTTAATTCTTGACTTCTAAAATTTAAATCTAAATTTCCGAATTTATTGAATAATTTTTTATATATTGATACTTGAGATAAATTCATTAATGTTATAGAATATTTTCCTATATCTTTCTTTATATTTTTAGATATTGAATCTTGATCCAATGGTCTTAATTTTTTTACCAGTTCAGGAAAAGTAATTGGTTCTTCAGGTTGATTTCTATTAATATAATTACTAGATCTATTATTATTTTTATTATTTCTTGGCATATTATTCAAATATAATTACAATAAAAAAATTAATCATATATATTTTTAAATAAAAAATCTATGAAAAAATAATTTCAAATCCTATAATATAAAAACTTATTTAAAAAAAAAATAATAAAAAAAAAAAAAAATAAATCAAAACCCAAATCAAACGGGAAAAAAATTATTTAAAAACCAATGAGTTACTCTAAATACCGTAATGTTTTTGGTTCAACAAAGAAGGAGAAATTCTCAGATATCGATATATGTGAAATGTCAACAGAAGGTAATCTAATGGCAGTGAATTCAAATTTCCTTGCAATATCATGGAACTCAGCAGGAGGTAGTGTGGCCATTTTCGATGCTAGTAATCCTATTCGTTGTCCAGCTGATCTCCCTTTAGTACGAGGTCATAAGAGCCAAATAGTGGATGTGAAATTCTCCCCCTTCCGTCAAGACCTCCTTGCTACGGCATCAAATGATAATACCGTAAAACTATGGGAAATTCCACAAGGTGGTTTAACTAAAGATTTAAATGAAGAATTACAAAATTTCACTGGTCATGCTAGGAAAGTTTCCTTTGTTAATTTCAATCCAGTTTGTAGTGATCTTATTGGAAGTGCTTCTTTCGATAATTCAGTTCAAGTTTGGAATATGTTAAAAGCAGAAACTATATCTAAATGTAATTTAGCTGAATATCCTACTTCAATGGGTTGGAATAATAATGGTTCTCTTATTGCGTGTACATCTAAGGATAAACATATTTATGTTTTTGACCCTCGATCTAATAATATTATTGTTAAAGTTAAAGGACATGATAGTCCAAAAACTATGAAAATGACTTGGATTGATGAAAATAAAATTATTTCTACTGGGTTTAATAAATCTAATACTAGAGAAATGAAATTATGGGATATTAGGAAAGTTAAAGAGGATTTAACTCTTGAATCTTGTCTTCAAACACATACTATTGATCATCAAAGTGGTATTCCTACTCCTTATTTTGATAAAGATATTAAAATGTTATATATTTTCGGAAGAGGAGAAGGTAATACACATTATTATGATTTAGGAGATGGAAGTATTAAACCTTGTAATGATTATTTATCTAGTGAACCTACTGATGCTGTTGTTATGTTTGAAAAGAAATGTATGGATTATAATAAATGTGAACTAGCCAGATTTGCTAAATATTCTAAAAAAACTATTATTTATTTAAGCTTTAATTATCCTAAGAAAAATGTTGAGTTTGATCCTCAACTATATCCTCCTACTTTTTGCGGAGAACCCTCTTTAACTTTAGATGAGTGGATGAATGGTAATAATAAAGATCCTTTAGTGAAAGATATTAGAGAAATTGAAAATAAATGGGTTAGTCAAGCTCAAAGTTTTGAAAAGAAAACTGAACAACCAACAGTTCAAAGTAGTGGAAATGATAATGAGAAAAGAGCTAAGTTAGAAAAACAAATTAATGATTTGAATAAAAGAATTCAAGAACTTGACAGTGAGAATAAACAACTTAAGGCTGAAATTAAAAAATATAAATCAATGGTAAAAACAACTGAAATAAAACAAATCAGCGAAATTCCAACATCATCAGAAATTCCGGAAACAACAGAATTACCTCCTAAAAAAACAGAGGTAGTAGAAACTTCAGAATTACCTCATGAAACAACAGAGATTGAAACAACAGAATTACCTCCTAAAAAAACAGAGGTAGTAGAAACTTCAGAATTACCTCATGAAACAACAGAGATTGAAACATCTGAATTACCTCCTAAAAAAATAGAAGTGGTAGAAACATCAGAAGAACCTCATGAAACAACAGAGATTGAAACATCTGAATTACCTCCTAAAAAAATTGAGGTAGTAGAAACATCAGAAGAACCTCATGAAACAACAGAGATTGAAACATCTGAATTACCTCCTAAAACAATAGAAGTAGTAGAAACATCAGAATTACCTCATGAAACATCAGAAATTGAAACATCTGAATTACCCCCTAAAACAATAGAAGTAGTAGAAACATCAGAATTACCTCATGAAACATCAGAAGAACATCCTGAAACTACACAAATTCTTCTAAATAAGGAAGAAGAAGAATCAACAGAAAAACCTACTGAAATAACTGAAATGAAAGAAACCACAGAAATGCCCTAGAACAAAAAAAATCTTCTAATAATAAAAATTTATTCATCATTGAAAAAAATATAATTAATATCTTGAATATTAGTTTTATTTATTTAGTTATATTTCAAATTAATTATTTAAAAAAATATTTAATTTTTAAATTCATAAAATTTCCTTTCAAAAAAAAATAAAAAAATGGAATCTCTTCCTCAAAAACTATTAATTCCCCTTTCAGAAATAGAAATAATAGAATTACCTGAAATAGAATCATCAGAAAAGATACTAAATATAAATATAGGAATATTAGGGCATGTAGATAGTGGAAAAACTACATTATCAAAATTATTATCATCAATAGCATCAACAGCAGCATTTGATAAAAATCCTCAAAGTAAAGAAAGAGGAATAACATTAGATTTAGGTTTTTCAGCTTTATATTTAAAAACACCAATTTCATTAAAAAAATATTATCCAAATAATAATAAACTAAATAATAGTGATTTTATTCAAATTACTATTGTTGATTGTCCTGGACATGCTTCTTTAATTAAAACTATTATTGCTGGATCTTCTATTATTGATACTATGATTTTAGTTATTGATGCTATTAAAGGAATTCAAGTTCAAACTATTGAATGTGTTGTTTTAAGTGAAATTTTATGTGAAAAAATTACTGTTGCTTTAAATAAAATTGATTTAACTAAAAATGAAGATGAAATTAAAAAAAAAATAAAAGCTTTACAAAATAATTTTGCAAAAACAAAATTTGGTAATGATATTCCTATTATTCCAATTTCTTCTTTAAATAAAGATGATAATTCTATTAAAAATTTATTAATGAATGTTTTATGTTGCATTAATTTTGATGTTTTAAATAATAAAGAAAATGATAATTTACTTGCTTTTGTTGATCATTGTTTTAAAATTAAAAATAAAGGAACTATAATTACTGGAACTATCATTAAAGGTAATATTAAAGTTAATGATGAAGTCTATTTCCCTGAATTAATGGATAAAAAACAAGTTAAAGAAATTCAAATTTTTAGAAAAAGTGTTAAATTTGCAAATAAAGGAGATAGAGTTGGAATGTTAATTAAAAATTTAGATAAGGAAAAATTAGAAAGAACAATAATTTGTTCTCCTTCATCAAATGAATGTATTTTAAGTGAAGGTGGATTATTTTTTATTAAGAAAATAAATCTATTTAAAAGTGAATTAATTTCAGGAAATAAATATTATTTAATGATTGGTAATCAAGGAGTAAATGCTAAATGCTTATTTTTTTCTAATAACGATGATAAGGATATTTTTATTAATTTTGATATGAAAAATATAAAAAACACAAAAATTAATATAGATAAATTTTATAGTAAAGAATATTCTTATATTCCTGAAATTAAAATTGAACAAAACAATGAATATGAATTGGCTTTTATTAAATTTGACCAAAAAACTATTATTCCAAATAATATGATTTTCTTAGGAAGTAAAATTGATATTGATATTACTCAAAAAACTAATAGATTAGCTTTTTATGGGAAAATGTTTGACAATAATATTAAAAATATTGAAGATAAATTAAAAATATTTAAAAATAAATTTAAAGAAGGTAAAATATTAAGATTAGTTGATGATGATAATGTTGCTATAGTAAAAGGATTATTTAAAAAAGATAATGTTAATATTTCAAATAATTTTATTGGAAAAGAAGTTCATATAAAAGAAGATGAAAAAAAAGAAATAATTGGAAAAATTTTATCCACCTTCGGACAAAGTGGGAAAATAAAAATAGAATTTAATAAAAAATTATCTGAAGTAAATTTAAAAGATTCACAAGGTAATAATTTACAATATAAAAATTTCAATGTTGAATTACAATATAAAAAATACCTTAAATTAGATAAATTTTAACATAAAGTTTCATAATATCCTTTTTTTTCTTTTCAAATATATGTTATTTTATTTTGAGTTATTTGCTCTTATATATTTATTACTTATTTCTTATTAAATTGTTTATTATTGTCTTTTTAATAATTTTTTTTTCTTTATTATTATTATTTCTTAGTCTTTTACATTAGATTTATTTTTAAAAATGAATATGATAATCATTTACATAAAATTGGTTTTGTTTGAATTGTTTGTTAAAAATATAAAGAAAAATTACTTCAATTATAAATATCTCTTCTATTTTTTATTTTGAAAAATTCAAAAGAAGAATAATTGAATTTTTTCATTTGTAAAAAATAAAAAAATAATTATTTAAAAATACGTAATGATAAAATTATTATTATTTAATGGAACAAACCGTACTTGAAAACCCCTTATTAGAAAATCAAAAAATGTATGAAAAAATCCAGCCATATCAAAATTTAATAAATAAATCAAAACAAATGTGGAAAAATCCATTAAAAGGATTTGGAATAGCATTTTTAGTTAATTTTTTTTATATATATGCTTGGATTAATAAAATAAATGCAATATCAATAATATGTTATATTCTTTTAGGTTATATAACTTTTAATCTATTTATAGAAAAACTTGATGCAAAACCGTAAATTATATTTTATTTATTTTTTAGAATTGAAGTTGAAAAAGAACAAGTTGAATATTTATCAAAAAATATTGCTTCTCTAAGCCAAAATCTTTATGATTATTTCAAAAATATAATTTCTATGAATGATTCTAATACTACTATTAATTTTCTAATTGCCTTATATTTATTGATGAAAATCACAAATTTATTAGGTGATAGATTTATTTGCTTTATTTTATTAAATATTATTTTATTTTATTCTCCTCTTGATAAAAATTTCCCTAATTTCTTATTTAATATTTTCATAATTTGTAAACAAGTAATTGAAGGTGTTATTGGAATTCTAATCTGTCTTATTCCTAAATATGAAGAAAAACAAGAAGAAAAAGAGAAAGAGAAAAAATAAATAAAAAAAATTAAAAAATTAGAATATTATTTATTTAAAAACTCAATAAAAAAAACAATTGAAAAAAAATTAAACAATAAACATATAACTTAAAAAAAATAAAAAAAATTTAAAAAAACCCCAAAAAAAAAAGCAAATTAAAAAATGGGAGATGAAGGAGAACAAAGAGAATATAAAATAACAAAAGTAGAAGATGGCAATCCCGTAGAAGATAAATCATCCAAAGACTACACAGGTAAAGCACAAGTTCAATACACGAACGGTGACACATATGATGGTGATTTTAAAGACGGAGTTCGTGAAGGATATGGTGTATACACATATGGTGAAACAGGTAACAAATACGAAGGTGAATGGCGTCAGAATAAGAAGAATGGAATAGGTAAAATGACATTTGGAACAGAAGGTGAATATTATGGTCATTTTGAAGACGGGAAAAGAAATGGTGAAGGTGTTTATAAATATTTAAAAACTAAAGATTTATACTCTGGTTCTTGGAAAAATGGATTAAAACATGGAAAAGGAACTTTCATTTTTTTCAATACTAAAATGAAAATTGTTGGTGATTGGGCTAATGGACAAATCACTAATGGAAGATGGATTTTCGCTAATGGTACTTATTTCGAAGGACTATTTGAAAATAATTATCCTAAAGGAGAAGGACTTTGGCATTTTGCTAATGGAAATGTTGTACATGGAGAATTCACTCATGAAGTAAAAGATGTTGAAGGAAAAGAAGATATATTTATTAATTGGGATAGTAATACTGCTGATGTTAAAGAAAGTATTTTTATTGATTATTAAAATTTTTTAAATTTCAATTGTTTTTAATTTTTTTTGAAAAAAGGTTTTTAAACAGTTAAAATTATTTTAAATTTATTTTTTCTTTAACGATATTTAGATTATTTATTTATATTTTGGATTTGAAATGATTGAAAAGAGAATTAAATTTAAAATCATTTAATTTAAATATTTATTTTTTAAATTAAAAAAAAAGTGAATGAAATAAAAAGTTAATAATAAATAATTTCAAATTACAAACTATTATTAATTTTATTTTGAACTTTACTATAATTTTATCCTGCATTTTCTAATCTTCTTGTTCAACTTTTCTCTCTTTCTATTCATAACTTATCTTATCTGAAATTAATTATTTATTATTTGAATTCCACAATAATTGTTTATAAAACTCTCTTCTTCTAACTAATCTATTTCAAAATCTTCATCTACTTTAACTTATAAAAAATACTATTTTTTTAATAATTCTATCATTATGAACTATTAATTGAGCAATTGAGACAATAAATTAGTAAAATTTAATATTCCATTCCATTAATTTAACGACTGTTTTAACTATTGTATGCGATATAAAATTGAATTAAATATATTTTCTATTTCATATCCTATTCTTAATACACCTAATGAACATTTTTATTACTTTTATATTGCATTCTTCAAATTCTTTTACTCTTGATATTTCACTTTGACTATTTAGCTTTTTATTATTTTGATTATCAAATATCTTCAAAAATTGTATGAATATATTTTATGTAAGTTCATTAACGAATAATATAATTTTAGTATATACTTTCAATGTAAAAAAAACTTAAAGGAATGAAAAAAAAATAATATAAATCAAAACCACAAAAAAAGCTTTAATTTTACAAAAATAATTTAAAAAATACTCATAAAACCAAACTTTAAAAAATAGTGAAATTTTAATATAATGGGATAAAATCTATATATATTTTTAAACATGATATATTTGATTAAAAAACAATAAATATTTATAATAATTAATCCCAATGAAATAGAATTAAACCAAAATGATTTAATATATTTTAATAAACCTTGATTATAATTGACTCTCTTTGAAAAAAAATAAGAAATCCTTTGTTAATATTTCCTAATATAAATTAATTTATTAAATTAAAAAAATAAGATGTCATTATTAGCAATTAAAGACATATTATTAGATAGAGATAAATTAATAAAATTATCAAAAATAGCATTTGAATCAGCAGATACAGATCATAGTGGAACAATAGATGAAGAAGAATTAGGAGAAATATTAATTAAATTTGCAACAAATTTTAATAGAGAACCTCCAACTAAAGAAGAAATTAAAGAAGTAATGAAACAAATTAATGGTGATGAATCAGATAAAATTACATTTAATGAATTTATATTTTTAATTAAAGATATTTTATATGCAATGTTAGAAATAAAATAAAATAAAATCAATAATTTTATATTAAAAAATAAAATTTATGAAAAAATTTGTTTAAAAGAAAACCTATCAGAAACTTTATCTTCATTTTTTTCATTTTCAATCTTATTTTCTTCAAATTTTAAAACTTCTTTATCATAATCAAAATTTTTTAAATATGAAGAATCTAAAATTTGAGTGTTTTGGAACACCTCAAAAATTTCATTTGTTGTTGTAATATCATATGATTTATTTAAATTATTATTTCTTGAAGAATATTTAGATTTTTTTGGTGATTGAAATAAATTTTTTTTTAAATTTACATTTGATTTTGAAAAAGATAAATTTGATTTAATATTATTATTATCTTTATATGTTTTTTGCTTTATTTCTTTTTTCATAATTTCTTCTTGGTTTATATTATTATTCAAAGGATTTTTTGATATAAGTTTTTTATTTGGAGTAAACTTTGATTCGTTTTTATTTTTTGGACTTAATTTAATTATTTTTTGTTTATTATTATCGTTTAAACCTTTGCTTATAAATTTATTATTAATTTTATTGTTATTTCCTTTCATACATGAATCATCACTGAATATACTATTTGGTTTAGTGGAATTATTATTTATATCTCTTATAATAGAATTTTCTTTTTGTTTATATAATTCTTCATTTTTATTTATAACATTATTTGATTTATTGTCATTATAATATCTTGAATTTGGAGAAATACATTTTCTTAAATTAAAATTACATATTTGTTTCTTAATAGGTGATTGATTGTTTTTTTGATATAATTTATTTGTAATATTATTATTAGACTTTTTATTTACTATTTTATTTAGTGATTTTTGGTTTTTATTTTTAGGTGAGTTTGATTTTGACTTAATTAAATTTACTCTTTTATTTATTTGAATTATATTTTTTCTCTCTTCTTTTTCTTTTTCAAAATATTTTTTCATTTGAGGAAAAATATTTAAAAATTCATTGTCTTTATTTATCAAAGAAAAATCTTTTTCTTCATTTTTGGAAATTGATTTTAAACTTTCACATATATATTCATTATTGTTTTGTATTTGTTCATCTGAAAAAATTTTTTTTTCATAATATGACAATAATGGATTAAAAATTGGGTTGAAATAATTTGAAGAAATATTTTTATTTTGTTCAAAAATGAAAAGATTATTAATAATATTAAAACAATCAAATAGAATTTTGTACTTATTTTTATTTTCTAAATTATCTTTTTTTTTATTTAAACTTTCAAGAGCTTTATAACTTTCAAAACTATAATAGTTATTATCAATAAAATAAAAGTTAGTTTCAGACATTTATTATTTAAAAAAAATAAAAACATAATTAATATAAAAAAATATTTTTACTTTATAATAACAATTTATTTAAGATATCATTGATTAATTATTATCTTTATTTAAAATTAAATTTTTTTCATCTTCAATATTATCTTCTACTTCTTTTTCATTATTTTCGTTTTTCATTTTAACATCTGAAAAAACATCTGTTTTATCTTCATTTTCAGTTTCTTTTCCACTGTTAAATTTATTAGAACTATTTTTTTCAACTTCTAAATTATTATTCTCATTATTATTATTATTTGTAATATTAGTATTATTAGTATTAGTATTATCATTACTATTAATTGTAATATTATTAGTTTGTAAAATTTGCAATTTATTAATATCAATATTTTTCAAACTAGGATTATTTTTTCTTAAATTATTTAATTGTAAAGTTAAAGATTTAATATTTTTTTCTTTACTTTCAATTAATTTTGTCATTTCTATAATTTTTTTTTTTAAATCACTATTTTTTTGATTATAAGAATTTTTCCCTGTTTGATATTCATTAATTTGACTTTTAATAACTCTATTTTTTGCAGTATCTTCTCCGAATTTTGAAGTTAAAAATTCAATTTGTTCATCTAATTCATTTAATTTTTCTAAATGTTGTTTAACATCAAATTTATGTTTTGCTTCAAGAGATTGAATGTAATTTTCATTAATTGACAATTTTTTTAAATAATATTCACATTTATTTTTATCATTATTAAAAGCTATTAAAATAGCATCTAATTCTTTTTCTGAAAAAATTTCTGGTGCTTGAGTAAAATTTATATGTTGATCTTCTTGATTTTCAACTTTAATATTTTTTTTCGAAGAAGATTTTTTATTTTTTAATATTTCATTATATTCAATTTGCTTTTTAATTTTTTCATTTGATTCTTTGTATTTTTTTAATAATTCATCATTCTTTTCTTTTAAATGTTGAATATCTTCTTTAACAGAAACAATATTTTTATTGTAATCATCTTTTATTTTTGCACATTTAGGATGATCTTTTAATAAATTTTTCATTTTTTTTATTTCTAAATTTTTTTTTTCGATTTGTTTACTATATTCCTTATTTTTATTTATTAATTTTAATCTTAAATTATTGTCTCCTAAAGTTTGGCATTTTTTTTTTAATTTTTCATTATCTTTTTGTAATATTTCAATTAATTGATTTATATTATCAATTTGTTTATCTTTTGAATTAACTAATTCATTATTACCTGATGTAAAAGAAATTGTTTCTTTTTCAGGAATTAAATTTTCATTTGAAGATAAAGTTTTATCATTTTTATTTCTTTTATTTTCATTTTTAATTTTTAAAGTACTTTGTTCTAGTCTTTGTTTCTTTATTTTTGAAGAAATATTTTTTAAATTTAAATTTTTTAATTTTTCATCAACTTGTCTTGATAAAGATTCTAATTTATCTCTTTGATTTGCATTACTATATGAAAGAGTATTTATATCTTTATCTAATTTTAATTTTTCTGTTCTTAAATTTATTATTTCTCTTTCTGAATTTTGAATACCTTCTGATTTAGATCTTTCTATTTGTAATTGTTGTTCTAATTCTAAAATTCTTTTTTTATATTCTTTTTCTTTTTTTTCAAATTCTTCCTTTTTTCTTTTTTCTTCTTCTAAATTATCTTCACTCATTAATTCAAGTTATTATTTAAAAAATAAATTATGATTCTATTTATTTAATTTTAAATTTAATTCATATTTAAAGTTTTTTTTTTATTTTTTTATGGCTGAAAAAATTAATCATTCAAAAATTTATTCTGAATTTCATAAATTTTTGACTGAAAAAACTTCTTCTGAATATTTTTTTTCTTTATGTTATATACTTAATAGTTTATCTTTGAAAGATTATATTTTATGTTTGAGTGACTATTCTGATTATTTTTTTCAATTAAATAATATTCAAATGTGTTTAAAAATAGGAAAAGAATTATTAGAAATGTTTATCAATAAAAAAGAAGAAATTATTAAAAATGAAAGTTACATTAAACCAATATTTAAAACTTTATATAATTCAATTAAATTACTGATAAAAGAAAAAAAAGAAGATTTAATAATTTTTTATTTTTTACTTGTTACTGAACAAATAATAGAAGAAAATAGTGAATTATTTGATGATGATTTACTAAAGGAAATATATAAATTAAATGATGAATATAATAAAAAAATAGAAAATAAACTTAATAAAATAAAAGAAGAACAATTTTCAATATTAATAAAAAAAGATGAAAAAAATTATGAATTTAATGAAGAAAAAAAAAAGAACTTTTATTCAATTTATGGAATAGAAAATAATAAAATTTCTGATACTGATGATTCTGAGTTAAAAAATGGAGAAGCAGTATATTTAATATCAAATGATTGGATAAGAATTTTTTTTGGATTTATAAATTTACTTAATAATTTAAAAGATGACGCCAATGACTTTCATAAATTTTTAGAATTAGGATTTAGTTTAAATGGTTATTTTGGTAATTTTATAGGAAATGGAGAAGAAATAAATAAATTTAGTTTTATTGGTCCTGTCAACAATTATTTTATTATTAAAGACGAAGATTTTTGGGAAGATAATGATCAAGAAGAATATTATAAAAATATTTTTTTAATAGAAGAAGAATATTATTTTAAAATTCAGAAAGATATATGGGAAAAATTTAAAAATATTTTTGGTTTTATAAATGAAATTAAAAGGTTTTCTTTTAATAATGAAATAGAAATCAATTTAATAAAATTAAAAATATTAATATTAAATAAGGAAATAAAAGAAAATAGTATAAGTGATATAAGAGAAAAATACATTCAAATAAGTAAATATGATACTATTGAAAATTTTAAAGAAAAAATAAAAAGATGTATAAAATATAAATTCCCAAATTTTTCATTTGAAAATAAAAATATAAAAATATATAAAAGTAATGACAATAATGAATTATCAAAATTTTCTCTTTTATTGTCTTATTTCCTAAATTTACCAAATTATACTTATAAATGTGAAGAAATAACTGATTTAACAGATAAAAAAAATTTAGAAAATATCCCAACATTAATAATAGAAATTGAAAATGAAAAAGATGAATTTATAATTCCTTTAAATAAGAAAATATGCAATAAATGTAAATCTGAGTTAACAAATTTTGAAATAAAATGTGACAAAAATTTTTCATGTGTAACATTATATTGTTGTCTGGATTGTAAAAATAATGATGAAAATCACATCAATTTCCATAAAGAACTGGAAAAATATTATAAAAGAAAAACTCGTATATCAGATTTAAAAAAAATCTCTTTTGAAAAATTATATAATTCTAAAAATAAAAAACATGGATTAACAGGATTAATTAATTTAGGAAATACATGTTTTATGAATAGTGCTATTCAATGTTTAAGTAATTGTACTTTATTAACAAAATATTTTATTTCTGGAATTTATTTACAGGAAATAAACAAAAAGAATAAATTAGGAACAAAAGGAGAAGTAGCAAAAGCATATGCAAATTTATTAGAACATTTATGGAAAGGAAATGAAAGTTATTTAAGTCCTTCTCAATTTAGAGGAAGTTTTATTCAATTTGCAAAGAAATTTTCAGGTTTTGCTCAACAAGATTCAAATGAATTTTTAACATATATATTAGATAAATTACATGAAGATTTAAATCAAGTTACTAAAAAACCATATATTGAAATGAAAGAAAAAGAAGAAAATGAAAGTGATGAAAAAGCTTCTAAAAGATGGTGGAATTGTTATAGACAAAGAGAAGATAGTTTAATTGTTGATTTATTTCATGGACAATATAAAAATAGAATAATTTGTCCTGAATGTAATAAAATTTCTATTAATTTTGATCCTTTTATGTTTCTTTCTTTAAGTATTCCTTCTGGAACCTTTAATATTAATTTAATTTATTGTTTTTTTAATGAAAATAATGAGATGTTAAATTTTAATAATATTAATACTATTCTTACTCAAAATTCTACAAGTGAAGAAATGAAAGAAAAAATTATTAGTGAAATAAATCATAGGAAATTCACGAAGAAAACAATTTGTGGAGATGATATTGAATTAGTTTTATTTGATAACAATTATAAGTTTAAAAAAATTTTAAAAAATAATGAATATGTTTTTCAATATTTTTCTGTCGATTATCATATTATTGGTTATGAAAAAATTAAAGATAAAGAAATTATTTATGTTTATCTTACTAAATATCAAATCAAATATTGGTTTTATTTTTTTGCTTATCAAGATATAAAATATTTAATTGATTATCCTATTCCTATTTATATCACTGAAAAAGAAAGAGTTATTGATTTATATGAAATAATAGAAAATAATATTATTAAAAAAATATCTAAAGTTATTATCGATGAAAATAAATTTTTATTAAATAATTTTGAATTAGAAACAAATCAAAAAAAATCTAAATTAAATTTTCATTTACATATAAATTCCTATCATTCAAAGACTCATATTTATTGTGATTTTTGTGGTTCATCTTTAAAAAAAAATAATGAACATCATTGTAATTTTATTTCTCGTTTTAAAAAAAATGAATATTTCTCATATATAAAATCTCGTATATCAGATAATAAACCATTAATCTTAGAATTAGATTTATTACAATATGATTTGATTTTAGGAAAATTAATTCAAGTGAATGAAGATGACAAATTAAATAATGATAATAAAAAAAATACAAAATCTAAAAAGACAATAAATTTATATGATTGTTTCAATTTATTTAAATCAGAAGAAAAATTAGAAGATGATAACATGTGGTATTGTAATAAATGTAAAAAGCATCAAGAAGTATTTAAAAAAATGGATATATATAAATCACCTTATTATTTAATAATACAATTAAAAAGATTTAAACATCATAATATAAGAAATTCAATATTAGGAAGTATATATAGTGGAGATGGTAAAAATTCAACTTATATAGAATTTCCAATTAAAAATTTAGATTTATCTTCTTATGTTATTGGTCCTGAATCTAATAATAATATATATGATTTAATTGGTATTACTAATCATTATGGAGGAATTAGTTTTGGTCATTATACTGCTTATTGTTTAAATAATGGGAAATGGTATGAATTTAATGATGAAAGTGTTTCATTTATTCAAAATGAAAATGATTTAATTACAAAAGCTGCTTATATACTTTTTTATAAAAAAAGAGATTAATATTTTTCTTTGTTTTAAGGATTTTTTAATTTGATTATATTATGTTTTTATATTATTTAATTTTTTGATTAAATATTTTTTCTTTTTTTTTGAATTATTTTAAATGGCTGATCTTGAAGAATTTTTTAAAGAACAAATTAAACCTTATGAAGAGAGATTAAAGAAATTAGAGGAACTTGACAAGAAAAAAGATGTGGAAATTTCACTTTTAAAAGCTGCTATTGAGCATATGAGAGCTGAAATTGAAAAATTAAAAGCACAATTAGAAAAAAATAAATTAATTGGACCTGCTCCAAAAACTGCAGCTAAAAGACCAACAACTAGTAAAAAATAAATTTGAATAAAAAATTGTTTTTAATTTTTAGTTAATTATAATAATTTTTAAATAATTCTACTTTTAAAATGACATTTTTTTAATTGATAATATAATTTAAAATAATTTGAATTGATATAAAATTAAAGAGGTAAATTCATTCTTTTATCAAATTTAAGTTTATATGTTTACATTTTTAAATTTTAATTATTGTTTGTTAAAATTTAATTATATAAATATATAAGATTTAAATCTTGGAATATAAAATTAAACTAATTTTTTCTTTTTAAAAAGAATAGAATCAAAAGACTTTTCAATTGAATTCTTCTTTTATTATTATGAAAAAAGAGATTTTGAATATATTGAATTTTTAAATAAAAGATATAAAGTTGTCAAAGATTCAATTAAAATTAATTTAGATGAAAAAATATTTGACCAAGATAAATATATTGCTGAAATTCAATTAATAAATTATTCTCCTAATTTAATAAAAGAAATAAAAGAAATTTATTATTTTAACATTTATTTTGGAGAAAATATT
>JAEEGK010007958.1_pt1 | contig 25146 bp, 17 predicted proteins | sample 8958771 | NCBI WGS metagenome assembly JAEEGK01 (sample SAMN16246547, study PRJNA631951) | gut metagenome | biome: gut microbiome; feature: rumen; material: SC-attached | host: Bos | place: Iran: Karaj | collected 2018-10
TCTTAATATATATAAACAATATGGAATAATTTGATTTTATTTTATTTCTAAATTTAAAATATTATAAAATAAATCTTTAATTAATTGAATGATATAAATTTTATTTTTATTCCATGATAAATGATTTATTTTTATTAAATAGGACTACTAATTAAAAAATTATAATTTTACGAGCGAAAATATTATAATATTTTTTGAAAAAATAAAATTATTTAAACTAAATTTTTTGGGTATAATAAATTGATATTCTTTTTCTTCCATTAAGAAAAAAAAAGAAAAATTTTCAAAAATAAAATTTCTTTTAATTAGTTTTATATTAAATATTTTTATAAGATTTTTATTTTTTCATCTATTAAATTTAAATCTATTATTATATTAAAAATATTTAATTGTAATAAACAGAAGTGATTTAATAATAATTATTAAATACCAAATTTCTAAAATATATTATATAATTGAATTATATAAAAAAATTTTCTATTTAATACAAAAAATTATTCTTATATTATTATTTTTTATATATTAAATGTTTTAAGTTTATAAAAGAAAATGAAAATGAACTACTAAACTTGAATTTAAATAAAAATAAAACACAAATAAATCAGCGAATTTAGGAAGTGGAATTAGACTTCACTTTTTTCATTTAATATATATTTTAATCCAAAATCATATAGATGAATTTTTTTTAGAATCAGTATTTATAATTTTGCAATTTATTAAATTAATTTCATTTCCTTTATGTGGAATTTTTAAAGATGGATGGAAAAAAATATTATAAAACAATAAGTTTATTTTTTCAATATACAACAATAATACCAATTTTTGAAGGAAATAATCAATTATTTATAATAATGTATGTTTTTGAAATAATGTATGTAATATTTAATATAATAATATCTCCATATGGAATGTATTTATGAATATTTTTTAATCATTTTGATAATTATTTAATATTTATAATATTCATTCATTTACAATAAATAAATAAATAATGAATATTAGACAATTTCAAAATCAAAAATTCTAAAGATAATATTAATATATCTCTCATTCCTCATTTTCATCTTTATTATTTTTATTATATTCCTCTTCAATTTCTTTAATAGTTTCTGGTAAATGTTTCCCATAAGTTTCTTCAAGACATATAAAAATAAGGGAACAAATTCCACTTAAAATAGCAAAAATTAAATAAATAATTCTCCTAGGTAATAACTCAATAGCAATAGGAACAACAATTCCTCCAATATTACCTAAAGTAGCATTTAATCCAAATCCAATTGCTCTGATTGGAGTAGGATAAATTTCTAAACAATAAGTATAAAATAAAGAATATGGTATAGCAATAAAAAAATGAACAATAAAATATAAAATAATAGATAAGGTATCATGATTAATAAAAATGAATAAAAAAATTAAAAAAATGAATGAAAATAAAAAAGTCAATAATCCAGTTTTTTTTCTTCCAAAATATTCTGTTTCTATTATAATAGGACATACAATATATGAAATAATATCAGAACAATATGAAATTATTCCATTTACATAAACACTTCCTGGAAGAGATTTTACTCCTATATTTAATCCACAATATATTCCTTGTGCTATAAACCAAATAAAACACATTGATAAGAATTTATAACGAATTGATGGATATTTTATTAATGCTATTGATGATATTTTTCTCTTTTTTTTCTTTTTTTTTATATTTTGAGAATTTTCAATTTTTTCATTTCTTTTTGAAGAATTTGAATTTTCTTTTAAATTTCCTTCTGTTATGTTATTTTCTGTATTTATTATTATTTCTTTTATTCTTTCTGTTTCTTTGTTTTCATTTTCATTTTCATTTTCATTTTCTTTTTCATTTTCATTTTCTAATTTTTCTGAACTTGATAATGTATTTATATGATTTTTATAAATTATATTATTATTTTTGTTATTTTTATAATTCAAATTTAAATTTTCTGATTGAATTTCTTTATCACTTATTTCTATATCATCATCAAAATGATGATGTGATAATTCATATTTAATTTTATTTAATATTTTTTTATATTCTTCTTCTTGTATTTTTATTTCAAACTCTTCTTTTTTTCCATTAAATACACTAATCTTTTTAACTAATTCAATAAATTTATCAAAATTTTTTCTTAAAATACTTCTCGGAGCATCAACAGTAAAAATAATAGAAATTAAACCTAAAACAAATAAAGTAATAACACAAACTAAAAAAATAACTTTCCAATTATGAATATTCATAAATAAAACAGAATAAATAATTCCACCTACACTAAAACCAAAATTAATAAATGAACCAGCAAAACCTCTTAAATTTGAAGCAGAAACTTCCTGAGTTAAAGTTAATGAAGAATAACAAGATAAATTACAACCAATATTACTAAAAACTAAAATAATATAATAAAAAGTATATTTATTAATAAAAATACATAAAGTCATAAAAATTATCATTAAAGAAATTCCAATTAAAAGAATTGTTTTTTGAGAAATTACTTTTGAAAAAACAGGATATAATAAAGCACCTAAAGTACTTCCAGTAAAAGAAAAACTACCAATTAATCCAGTTTTAAATTTTTCACATTCTAAATTTTGTTCTATTACCCATGAATTTTTATAATTTTTTACTATTTCATAATTTAATTCTTTATCATTACATGTGTCATATGATAATATTTCTACTATTGTTTTTCCTTTTTCTTTATCATAATATGATATTAATTGAGTATGTTCTAAATAAGGAATTGTTACTGAAAAAAAATTAACATTTAACCAAAATAAAAATGTCAACATTATCATGAAACATTGATATCTATTTTTATTTCCTGCTAAATGCATTATTTTTTCTAATTCTTCTTCCATTAATATAATTAATTTAATATAGTTTTTTTACAGACTTTTAATATTTCTATATTAATAATTTAAAAATAAAATAAAAAAAAATAAATAAGTGTTTGTCTCCATTAAAATTTAAATAAAATAAATAAAAAACCCATTAAATAAACCTTAATTTTAATCACCAAGATTTTTTAAATTACCTGTAGAAACGAAATGTTCATTTTTAGAAAGAGAAGGTTTAGGAACTTCGAGTGGATGAATATCCCAAATTTCTTCAGCATAAGTTTGAATAGCTCTATCAGAAGAGAAGAATCCCATTTTACAAATAGCCTCAACACATTTTTGATACCAAATTTCAGGTTTTTTATATTCTTCATCAACTCTTTTTTGAGCTTCCATATAATCATAAAAATCATGACAAGCAAGATAATAATCACCACCATTAATAAGTCCATTAATATAATCATGCATGAAACCAGTATCACCGAATCTATTATGTAAAATAGCATCTAAACATTCTTGTAATCTACTTCCAATATAACCTCTTTTACCTCCTTGTAAATCTTTTCTAATTCTCTCTACTTCATTTACATTTTTACCAAAGTAGAATATATGATCTTCTCCTATATTATCAGCAATTTCAATATTTGCTCCATCACGTGTTCCTATTATTAATGATCCTGTCATTACAAATTTCATACATGATGTTCCTGATGCTTCTGTTCCTGCTGTTGATATTTGTTGATTTATATCAGCTGCTGGGATTATTATTTGTGCTGAGGATACTTTGTAATCAGGTAAGAATACTACTTTATAATATTTGTTAACATCATTATCATGATTTACTGTGTTTGCTACCATATTTATAAGTTTTATTACATTCTTTGCTAATGCATATCCTGGAGCTGCTTTACCTCCGAAAAATGTCACTCTTTTATTTAAGTTTTCTCTCTCTTGAGGTGACATTTTTTTTATGTCTAGATAACGTCTTATACAATATAAACAATTCATAAATTGTCTTTTATATTCATGGATTCTTTTTACCATTATATCAAACATAAATGTCTCATCAATATCTAAGTTACAATTTTTCTTTACAAATTCTTTCAAACGTAATTTTGCTTTTAATTTAGCATCTTTGAATTTACTAATAAATTCATTTAATTTACCACTACTTTTAACTTTTTCTAAAACATCTTCAAGTAAACTTAATTCAGCAAGCCATTCATTTTTACCACCATTATATTCAGTTAATAAAGCAGATAATTCAGGGAATTCACAATGAACCCATCTTCTAGGAGTAACACCATTAGTAACATTAGTAAATTTATTGGGCCATAAATCAGCAAAATCTTTAAATAACATAGTCTTAACTAAACCAGAATGAATTTTTGCAACACCATTAACATGAGATGAAGCAACAACACATAAATTAGCCATTCTAATTTGTTTAGGTGAAGATTCTTCAATAATTGAAAGTCTACCAATTTTTCCCCAATCTTCATGAAAACGTTTTTTACATTCTTCCATAAAGAAAAAGTTAATTAAATAAATAAGTTCTAAATGACGTGGGAGAAGACGTTCGAAAATATCAACACCCCATTTTTCTAATGCTTCAGGAAGAACAGTATGATTAGTATAATTAAATGTTTTTTGTACAATATCAAATGCTTGTTTATATTCTAAATCATATTCATCTATTAAAATTCTAAGTAATTCAACTAAAGCAATTGTAGGATGAGTATCATTTAATTGTGCAGTATTATATTTTGGGAAATCACTCCAAGGTAATTTTGTCCTTCTGAATCTATTAACTATATTTTGAATAGAAGCACAAGAGAAGAAATATTCTTGTTTTAATCTAAGTTCTTTTCCACTTAAAGTAGAATCATTTGGATATAAAACTGCAGAAATATAACTTGCTGCATCTTTACTTTCAAGAGCTCCGTGATGTTCTCCTTTATTAAATTCATCAAAATTGAATTCTTCTGAAGGATAAGCTTTCCATAATCTAAGAGTATTACAATTGAAAGTTTGGAAACCAGGTACAGCAGTATCATGTGCAATTGCAAGTACTTCTTCTCCTCCTCTCCAAGCTCTTACTTTCTTTCCATTTCTATATTCATCTTTACAATAACCGTAGAATCTGACTTTATATTGTAAATCTAATTTAATAACTTCCCAAGGATTACCTTTAGTTAACCAATAATCAGGAAGTTCTCTTTGTTCGAAATTTTCAATAACTTGTTTAAATATACCATATTCATATCTAATACCATATCCCCAAGCAGGATAATTCAAAGTAGCAAGTGAGTCAATATAACAAGCAGCTAATCTACCTAAACCTCCATTTCCTAAAGCAGGATCATTTTCTGCTTCATAAACTTCTTCTAATTTAACACCCATATCCATTAAAGCATCTCTATATCTATCTTCTAATTCAAGATTAACTAAAGCATTTTGTAAAAGACGACCAAGGAGAAATTCAATAGAGAGATAATATACTTTTTTTGGGTTGTTTATTCTCATATACATTTGAGTATCATTCCATTGTTCTAATAATCTATCTCTTACTGAAAGAGCTGTTCCTTGGAAAATATAACTTTGGTCAATTTGAAATCTTGTTCTTGCTAATGTATATTCTATGTGATTTACTATTGATTTTTGAATTGATAATTTTTCACGTGATAAATATGCATCCATTAATTCCCACATTTTTTCTTTTACTGGGTCTTTATTTTCAAATTTATATTCTGGTCTGAAGAGTTCTTGTTTATCTTCAAATCCTTCATATAATGATTTTCTTCTTTTTAATGGAGGTCTTGAAACTTTTTTTGGTTTTTCTACTGGTTTTTCTTCTGGTTTTTCTTCCTCTTTGTTACTCAAAACATGTTCCTCTTTTGGTTGTTCTACTATTTGTTGTTCTTCTTTTGGAGGTTCTTCTTTTGGAGGTTCTTCTTTTGGTGGTTCTTCTTTTGGTGGTTCTTCTTTTGGTTGTTCTACTATTTGTGGTTCTTCTTTTGGTGGTTCTTCTTTTGGTTGTTCTACTATTTGTGGTTCTTCTTTTGGAGGTTCCTCTTTTGGTGGTTCCTCTTTTGGTGGTTCTTCTTTTGGAGGTTCTTCTTTTGATTCTTCTTCTTCTTTTTTTTCTGATTCTTCTTCTTCTTCCTCTTCTTCTTCTTCTTTTTTGATTTCTTCCTTCTTTTCTTCTTCTGACATTTTATATATTTTTATAAAATTTTTTGGTTATTTATATTTACATACTAAGAAAAATATAATTTTGATATTGAATTATGTTGTAGAATTATTTTAGTCTCTTAAAGTAATTAATTTTTAATGAATAATTTATTATTTCTAAAATGTGATTGATGTCTTTTGAAAAATGAATTTTTAAATATTGTTTATTTATTACAAATTTTCATTTATTAATAATTAATATTAAATATTAGATATCCAATTCATTTTTAATCATATTAATTTATTTATTAACAATAAATAAAAAATGATTAAAAATATAAATTTTTTGGTTATTTATAGTAATTAGAATTAATTACAAAATTATAATATAAAACCAATTTTTTTTTGTAAATTTTTTTATTTCTTTTTTTTATTTGTATTAAATATATATATGTTTTTTAAATATATTAAATTGTTTAATATTGTCCAAAAACCATTTTTTTATCTTCATATTTATTCTAAATTATTATTAAATTGTAAATATTATTAAATTAATCAATAAATAGTTATTTATATTAATTATCTATTATTTATAAAATAAATAATTCTTTCATTTCAAATTTCAAATTAAATATTGTTCCAAATTTTAAATTAATTAAAAATTATATTATAAATTATTTAATAAAAAATAATTTTTTTTTTCCAAAAAATAATATTTAAACCTTAAAATAAATTTTAAAAAAATAAATCTAAAATCTAAATATCTAATTGAAGAGCTTTTTGTTCAGTATTAGGAACAATAGGAATAAGCATAGGTTCCAAATAAAAGAAATCAGCATTCATATCATCAAAAGCTTTTAAAATAGCTTTTTTCTTATCTTCAGTAAGATTAATTTTTTCAACATTACTACTAGTACTTCTACTACTACTATTTTCATTTTCAACAAAATTATTATTTTTAGATTTTTGAGATTGAGATTCAACAGTTAAATTATTCATTCTATTAGATAATATATCTTCAACTTGTCCACTAATACCATTTTTTGGACCATTATAACTTTGTTGATTTTTTGATAAATCATTAGAAGAAACACCATCCAAATCTTTAATAGAAGATTCAAAAATATCCCAAACACTTTCTTTAGCATTAAAAACTAAATCAGTTTTTTGATCAACTTTTGCTGCTTTTGTTAAATCAATTTCTTTAAAATCTTTAACATTTTTAATTAAAAAATTATGATTTGCTAATTGATCAATACTTAATCTTTTCTCAGGATTATATTGTAACATTCCATTAATAAAACTAATAGCTTCTTTTGATAATTTTAAATTTTTTGGTATTTTATAATTTCCTTTTTGAATTTTAGAAACTAATTCTTCATATGATGTTGCATCAAATGGTGGTACACCAATTAACATTTCATAACAAATTGTACCTAATGACCAAATATCTGCTTTTTGATCATAACCAAAACTTTGATTATTATCAATTTTTCTCATTTTTGCTAAAATTTGAGGATCCATATTAATTGGACTTCCTAATACACTTTGTGCTAATGAATCATTTTCTAAATATCTTGCAAAACCAAAATCAATTATTTTTACTTGGGCTTTTAATAAATTAAAATTATTTTTATCTTCTTCTGAATTAAAATGTAATAAAACATTATCTAATTTTAAATCTCTATGTAAAATTTTATTATTATGTAAATATTGTAATCCTGATACTAATTGTCTTATTATACTTTGTGCTATTTCTTGAGTAAATGGTTTTTTATTTTGTTTCATATATTTTTCTAAACAATTTGATAATCCTCCTCCATTACATAAATCAAATACTAAATAAAAATTATTTAATGTTTGTTTTATTTCATAAAGTTTTATTATGTTTGGATGATTTACTTGTTTTAAAATATATATTTCATTGTTGAAATATTTTTTAACTTTTTCTTGAAGTGCTAAACTTTTTGATACTTTTTTAACTGCATACATTTGGTCTGTTCCTTTTCTTGATGCTAAAAATACTTCTCCAAATGAACCTTTTCCTACACTTTTTATTAAAGTTATATCTTCTACTATCATTTTTATTTATTTGTTTTTTATTAATTTCAATAAATAGTATTTATATTCTAATTTTAAATATTTTTATTATTTTTTATTTTTGATAATTGCAAATTTTATATTTATTATTAAATTATAAAAATATATATTTATTTATAATTTCCAAATATTAATTATACTATCATAACCATATGTTCCAATTAAATTATCATTTATTTCAATTATTCCATTAAGTGAACTAGAATGAGCATTATTAATTATTTGAATGCATTCATAATTATCACTTCTATAAACTTTTATGTCTTTACTGTTCCCTCCGGTTAAGAATATTCCTTTATTTTCAACTACACAAATTGTCCAACTTATAAAATCATTTTTTATTCTTTTTATAACTTTTTTTTCTGATATTGAAACAATAGTTAATAATGTCATATTATTTCCTCCTAAAATAATTCTATCTTCATCAATTCTTTTCAACGCATTTATATAATAACATACATCTTCTTTTATTAATTTAATAATTTCAAAATTATTTAAATTAAAAAATTTTACTTTATAATCTCCAGCAGCAATTAAATAATTTTTATCATTTAGTAATAACAAGCTTCTTATTGAAATATTATCTTTTATTACAGAAATTAATTCATATTTTTTTTTATTATTTTCTTTCCATATTTTTATTTTTCCATCATTTGAACATGAAATTAAATTGTTATTTTGACAATATAATGTCATAAATATAATATCATCATGACAATCATTAATAATTTGATTTATTTCAAATTTATTATTATTTTTTCTAATCCAAATTCTAATTGTTTTATCAATTGAACAAGTGACAAAATAATTTTGATTTTTAATTGAAATATGTATAATACTATCATTATGAGCATTATTTATTATTTGAATAAAATTAAAGTTTATATCAAAAATTTTTATTGATTTATCATTAGAAACTGAAATCAAATCACCTGATGGAAATATTGAAATGAATCTAATCCAATCATTATGTAATTTAAATGAATTTATTTTAGTTAAATTACATTTTGTTAATTGAATTTTATCTGTTCTTATTTTACTTTTTTTTATTTCATTTTCTAATAAAAGTACTATATTTTGAATATTCTGATTGTTTGAAATTAAAATTAATTTTCTTCCTGATTCTTCTATTTTAATATTTTGTTTATTTATTAAAATTGAAATAAACTCAATTATTTCTTTTAATGAAATAAATTCTTCTAATAATTTAAAAGAATGAAAATATTTTAAATTAAATGATGATTGATAAAATTCTTTTGGATTATTGTTATTTTGAATATTAATTATAATTGAATTATTATTTAATATTAGAAAAATTTTCCATTGATTAAATATTTTTTCAATTTTAATTTGTTCTAAATTTGAATTAGACATATTAAAATATTTTTAAAAAAAATTTAACTAAATTAAAATTTATATATAAAATGTAAATTAATTTTTACTTATAAATATGATTTATTAATAAAAATTATCCTTTTCTTTTTTCTTTTCATTAATAAAATTTAGTATAATATTTGAAAATAAATTAATATCATCAATATTAGATGAATAAAATTTTATTGTGTTTTCATCAAATTTCTGATTTATATTATCTTTTTTTACAAATATAATTAAAGGTAGGTTATTTTTATCTTGTTTTATAAGTGAAAGAATTTTTTTAAAAATTTCTATTTGTGATTCATCTAATAAATAAATAAAAAAATACTTTTGAATTAATTCATAAATTTCAATATCATTTTGATCATTAATTTTATTTAATATTTTTTTTATTTTATTTAAAGAATTTTTATTATTTCTATTAAATAAAATAATTATGCCAATTTTTTTATATAAAGTTTGGCAAAATAAATTAAATTGAAAATCTTTTTCTTTTTTATTATTATTTATATTTGAATTAAAAGGTATTTCCCAAGAATTATTTATTTTATATATTTTACAACTTTCTTCTTTTTTTGATTTATATTTATAATGTTCTTCTTCATTATTAAAATTATTATGATTAAATATAATAGAATTAAAAAGTTCAGTAGATGATCTATTATCATATTTATCATTATTATTTCCCATTGTTAAATATTAAAAATTTAATAATTATTTATAATAAATAATAAATAACTTTTCATTAATTTAATCTTATTTAATTTATACATAATTTTATAAATTTCCAAATATAAATTAATATATATAAATAAAAAAAATATATAAGAAATTTAAATAAAAAAATGAAAAAATTATAAAAAATGGAAAAAGAAAATAAAACAATTTCTTTAGTTCGTCTCTTAGATATTCGTTTTGCAGATCCAATAAGTGCATTATCTTTAATAGACAACTATGTAATATTTGGGACAATGATGGGTAACATAACATTATATTCAATAAAAGATAATAAAATATATATATTATCAGAATTATCATCAGAAAATATAGTAGATATATCATATAGTCCAAATGATAAATTTGTAAATGTTGCAATTGGAGATGAAGAAGTAATAAAATATCAAATTGACTTTAATACAAATTCAAAATATCCACTTTCAACAAAAGTAAAAAATTATTCAACTGAAACAGAACATAGTAAATATTGTGAAAATGCCTTTATTATGTTATCATATAATATTTTTTTTAGAGTTCAATTAACTCAACCTGAAGAAGGAAATGTTACTATTACTAATATTGATTCTGAATTTGAAATTAGAGATTTAAATAGTAATGATTGTATTAGTGGAACTCTTCCTATGACTAATTATTCTGTTCCTTTAGATTTTGATTCTGAAAAATTTGCTTGGGTTGAATTTTTATCTGATAAAGAAAGAAATTTATGTGTTGCTAATTTAGGAAATAAATTAGAAAAACCTATTAAATTATTATTACAAAAAAGTTTTGGTCATATTAGTCATTTTAAATTTTTACCTGGAAATAAATTTATTTTAGTTAGGAATTTATATATATGTGAAATTAGAAATATTGATGAACATTTTACTTTATTAAAAAGTTTTAGACATTTTGGAGATGAAGTTTATGCTATTGATGTTATTTATTTATCTGAAATTAAAAATAATAATAATTATTCAAATGAGAATGAATATAATTCTAAAGAAAATAATAAAGGTGATGTTTATTTAAATATTAATGAAAGAAATAATGAAAATCAAATTGAAAAACCTAAAAAAGAAAATATTATTAATAAAGGAACTACAAATGCTATTTCTAATACATTTACTAATAATAAAAATAGTGAAGATTTTATTATTATTTTTTTAGATATTGATGGAGGAATAAATTTATATGAAAATGGTAAAATATATCAATTTTTTAATTTATATGATATTAAAGATATTAAACAAGAAGAAAAAAATAAAAAATTTTTCTCAATGGGATACTCATATTATATAAGATACAATTTAAATTATTTTGCAATTAGTTCAGATCATGGTTGTTATATATTAAAAATAAACTAAAAAAAAAAAAAAAACAAAAAATATAAATAATCAAATAAAATAAATATATATTAAATATTTTTTAAAAAATTTATTTTTTCATTTCTAAATATTCATCATAACTCATTTCAACTTTAATACCTTGATATCTAGTTAACTTAATAGTATTTTCAATTTCATTTAAACTACCATAAAATCCAGCTTTCATAATTAAAGATTCCAAAGTTTGTTTTTTATCCCAACCTTGTTCCTTAGCAACATGAGGTAAAAATGTACCTTTATAAGATTTATTATCACCAAATTCAATTTCAATTCCATGTTTACCAATTTCCCAATCATAAATATCATTTACATTTTCAAAATTTACTAATAAAGAAATTCCACAATGTAAATCTTTAACTTCTTTTAATTCAATTGGATTAAATCTAAAATCATTAAATGCAGCTACTAATGAATAATTTTGTAAATTTGATTTTAAATCTGATGATTCAAATGTTCCTATACAACCTCTTAATTCTTTTTCTTTTCCTTTTTTCCATGTTACAAATAATGGATATTTTTGTCCTTTATATTTTTCTGGGAAATTTGGATTTATATTTGATTTTTTATCTAAAACTGATATTAAATTGTCAAATGCATATACACAAAGTAATTTTAATTCTGGGTCATTTGGTGATATTGAATTTGGATTTGACATATTTTTTTTTTTTTGTTTTTTATATTTTTTTATTTTTATTTTATTTTATTTTATTTTTTTTTGATTTAAATTGATTTTTTTAATAATATTTTTTTTAATATACAATATTTTAGTTTTTTTTTAAAATAAAATTAATTAAATTTATGGGTCAAAAATCGATTAAAAAAACTTTGTCAATTTCAAATCAAATTGGAGAAGGTGTTGTTTGTCCTTTATGTCAAAAACCTTTTTCAAAAGAAACTTCTTTTAAAAATTTTAATCATCATTTAAAATATTGTGGTAAAGAATTTTTAGCAATAAATGCAACAAGTGATGTTTTTTTACCATCAGAAGATAAGAAAATAAATGATGATTTATTTGAAAGAATAAAACAATATAAAAAGAAAAAAAAGCAAAATGCAAAAATGAAAGAATTTGATTCTTTTGAGAATAAAATATTAAAATTAAAAGAAGATATTTTTAAAAGAAAAATAAGTTGGGAAAAAGGTTATTGTCAAATAAATATAAATAGAAAGAATTATTTAATAGAATCAATGAAACAAATAAAAAAAATAGATTTATATAAAGAATTAAAAATAAATTTTATTGGAGAAGTATCATATGATGCAGGAGGAATTGAAAGAGAATGGTTTACTGTTTTATTTCAAAATTTAGAAGGTGAAAAATTAAATTTATTTCATATTAGTGATAGTCAAGAATTTTCATATATTATTAATCCTTTTTTAAAGAGTACAAATAGAAATTTAGAATATTTTAATTTTATTGGAAAATTAATTGGTAAAGCACTTCTTGATAATATTACTATTAATATTTGTTTTAATAAATTAATATATAAATTAATTTTAGAAGAAGAAATTACTTTTGATGATTTAGTTTTTATAGATACACAATTATATAATTCACTAAAAAATTTAAAAAATACAAATACTCAAAATTTAAAAGATTTAGGATTATATTATTCAATTGAACAAAATGATAAAAATGGAAATATACATTCATTTAATTTAATAAAAAATGGAAATGAAATTCCAATAAAAACAATAGATGATTATATAACAAAAAGAATAGAATTTATGATAAGTCAAATAGAAATATTCTGTAAAGAAATACGTAATTCATTATATCAATTAATACCAAAAGATACATTAGAAAAAATGACATCAGATGAATTAGAATTAATAATAAATGGAAGACCTTTTATAGATATTGAAGAATGGAAATCATTTACTCAATATAGAGAACCACTTAATCAAAATAGTCAAATTATAATTTGGTTTTGGGAAATTATGAGTACTTTAAATCAAAGTCAATTATCTAATTTTTTACAATTTTCAACTGGAACTGCTAGAGTTCCAATTGGAGGATTTGCTGAATTAGAATCTAATAGAGGTAATATTAGTAGATTTACTATTGTTCAAATTCCATTTGTTAATAATTGTAAAAATTATATTAAAGCTCATACTTGCTTTAATAGAATTGAAATTCCTAATTTTCCTACTAAAGATTTATTACAAGAAGCTATTGAATTTATTGGTAATTGTGAAATTTTAGGTTTTGGGATTGATTAATATGATTTTTTTATCAGGTTTATTTATCTATTTATTTATTTATTTATTTATTTTTTTTTGGGTATTATTATAATTAGTTATAAATTTGTTCGATAATGAAAAAAAGAATTTTAAAATATTAAAATAATATGTCATAATTTTTAAATTATATCTTTAATTTATATTTATATAGGAATAATAATTTTAATTAATTATAATAAAAAACATTAATAAAAAACATTTTTATAATTAAAAAAAATAAATATTAAAATAAAAGAATGACAGAAGACTTTTATGTATGGCAAGACAGAGAAGTAAGATGTGATGGGACAAAACATACATTAATGTTAAGAAAAGGAGAAGAATCTTTTGATACAATAAATCTTATAGAAGATAGTAGAGCAAATAATGGTGATATTGGGACATTTATCTTTACAAATTTACGTTTAATTTGGTTAAATAATTCAGCACCAGAAAGAAATTTAAGTATTGGATTTGATACAATTGAAGAATTAACTGAAAAAGAATATGAAAGTAAAATAAAAGGAACTACAAAAGCAATTTTTTTAAAATGTAAAAGTGGTTCTCAGAGATTTCAATTTTCATTTAATAGTGTTAGTGAAAGTTGTCCTAATTTATATAATGCTTTAAATAATATTTTAAAAATTTATGATTCAGGGAGATTATATCGAGATTTAAAATTTAAAGGAAAAATAATGAATTTTAAAGAAAAAAAATTAGATTTATTACTTGATGAAGAAATATCAACAAAATATAATAATATTTCATTTGTTTCTTCTGAGCAAAATTATATTGGAACATTAATAACAAGTAATATTAGATTAGTTTGGTTTTGTAATACAATTGAAAATTATAATTTAAGTATTCCTTGGATTCAAATGTCTTCTGTTAATTCACAAGAAAAAGAAGATTATGGTAAAATATTAATTATTAAAGCACAAAAATTATTTGGTGGAAATAGTTATCCTTTTTTCTCTTATGATCAAGCAACTATTAGTAATTTAATTAATGAAGTTTTAAGTTTAAAAAAAATATATCAAAGTAATCCAATTTTAGGAATTGATATTAAAAAATTAATGGGTTCTAATGATTCTTCAAAAATGACTTCAAATGATATTAGTACTAATTCAAATAAAGAAAAAAAAAAATCAAAACATGATATTATATATGAAAAATTATTAAATAATATGAATGATGAAGATGAAGTTGCAGATAATAATTATATTAATGAAACTGCTAATATTTATTTATTAAATGATAATAAAAGTGATCAAGTTAGTATTACTGATATTGTTTATAGTGAAGAATTAGGTTTGGCTGTTCAAAAATTACCTGAAAATGTTACTATTGATAGTATTTGGAAAATAATAAATTAAATTTATTTTGAAAAATAAAATTCTTTTTGTTTAATTAATATTTTTTAATTTTTTTTTTATCATTTTTTTCTATTGTTTTATTATAATTTTTAACAGTTTTTTTAATTGGATTTTACTTTAATTCAATCTCATTTTTATATCTATTAAAAAAATTTGTTTTAATATATAATTACTCAATAATACTTTTACAAAGAAAATAAACTTTTTTATCAAATATTAATAAAATAAATCATTTTATATACCTAAAGCAAAATGGAAAAAGAACCAAGTGAAGTAAATAAATATCTTTTAAATTAATTTTAAATAGTTAAAAAATGAAAATTTATATGACTTTTACCCAGAAAACTTAGAACATTCAAAACTATTACCATACTTAAATGAAAATGTCTCTTTTAAAATATCAGATTTTGCTTTAGTGTATAAAAAATCAAAAGAAGATTCCATTGACTTAATTAAACAAAGTAATTTTCTACAATATAATGAATCAAATGAAATTGTATTATATATTGAATCTGCAATAAATTCAGTATACATTTATGAAAATATTGCAGAAGATAATATAATATTTTCAATATTATCAATTCAAAATGAAAATATTAAATTTAATAGATATTATAAAAGAAGAGATGGAAAATGGGTTTTTGCAATTGAAACAAATCAAAAAGATTTTGAAAATAAATTAAACGAATTAAAAATAAAATTATATCAATTAACAAAAAGTTCAATAATTAATACTATAATATATAATAAAGAAAGTACTAATTTAAAAGCAAAAAGAAAAGGTTCAGATTATTCAAATAATAATAATAATAATTCATGGAGAAAATATAGTAATCATAGTGGAAGTAAAAAAAATTCTTTTGATAGTTATAGAAGTAATGGAAGTTATAATAAACAAAATTACAGAAAAAAATATAAAAGAGAAAGATTTAATTCAGAAGGAAATTCTAATTGGGGATATAAAAGTTATAATTATGGTTTCAGAAATCAATATGAAGAAATTGAAATTGATATTTCTAAGATTAAATATTCTTTAAATATAAATAATAAATATCAACTTGAAACTGTTATTCAAGTTTATAATAAAATGAATGAAGAAAAAAAATTTGATACTAAACCTGTTTTTAATGTTGAAGAAGAAATTATTGGAAATAAACCAAAAGAAATTGTTGTTTTTAAAACTTTAAATGAAAAAAATTATTTTGGAAATAATTTTAAAAAAGAGGGAAGTGGTAATAAAATTAATACTCAAAATTCTTTTGGAATGAAATTACCTAAAATGAATCCTTTATGTAATATGTCTAAAAATTTTAATAAATTTGATATGATTCCTCAAAATATGAACTTTGATAAACAAAATATTTAGATTATAATAAAATAAAAATAAAGAAAAATTATTAAGAATTTTATTTTTTAGGTTAATAATAGAAAAAATTTATATTTTATATTTTTATTCTTTCAATTATTAAATTTAATTATTATTCTAATTTTAAATGTCAAATAAAGAAAAGGATGATAATTTAATATTAAAATGGAAAAATATTTTAAAACTTTCACAAAAAGAAATGAAAAAATCACTTAAAGAATTAGATTTATCAGAAGTAACATCATTAAATCAAAATATATTACATATATCATGTATGGAATCAAATAAATTAGCAATAGATGAAATATTATTAATAAATAAAAGTAAAAAAAACATAAATATAAATTTACAAGATAAAATAAAAAATTGGTCACCAATAATGTATTTATTAGATTCAAGTGATTTAGGAGAACCAGATTCATTAATTTCATTAATTAAAAATAATACAAATATAAATATAAAAGATAATAAAGGAATTACTCCTTTACATTTAGCAGCATTTAAAGGACAAGATGAAAATGTAGAAATATTAATTAATTCAAATGCAAATGTAAATAGTAAAGATTGTTTAGGAAGAATTCCTTTAACTTTTTCAATAATTGAAGGTCAAATTAATTCTGCTCAATTATTAATTGATAAAAGTGATTTAAGTACATTAGATATTAATAATAATTCTTTATTACATTATGCAGTTTTAACTAAGGGTAATGCATTATTATTTACTATTATGTTAAGTGATAAGAAAGTTGATTTAAATGTTAGAAATAATGAAGGGAATACTCCTATTATGTTAGTTGCTTTAAATAATCCTAGTCAAAATGTTAGATTATTACAAAAGTTATTAAGTTTAAATTGTATTATTGAAGGTATCGTTAATAATAAAGGACAAAGTTTTTATTCTATTTTAGGAGAAGATGCTATTAAAAATCATTTTGGTGGAAAAGATATTGATATTAATGAAGAAAATAAAAAAGTTATTAATAAAATTAAGAGTAATAATGGATTTGATTTTATGAATATTTTAATATTTTTTATTTTACCAATACTTATAATTTCTAAAGTAATAAAATAAATATTTAAATAAATATTTAATATATAATTTCATTTTACAAAAAATAAAAAAATAAAAAATAAAAAATAAAACAAAAAATTAAATAATCAAAAGTTTAATCATAAAAATTTTATTTTTATTACAAAAAAAATTTCTTTTTTTATGATAAAATAAACCCATTATAAAAAAATTTTTTAAGAAACAAGAGCAAGAGCAGTTTGATAATCATATTTCCAATTAGCAGGAATTTGTTTAGTTAACTTATAATATCTAACTAATCTATGAATTTTAGATTCAACAAGAATTAATCTATATTTACTATCTTTATCTCTATGATTTTTTTCAATATGTTTTCTCATAGCAACAGCTCTTTTCATTAAATGATAAAGATCTTCTGGAATTTCTGGAGCTAAACCTTTTTTTTTAAGTACTCTTAAAATTTTTGCTCCTGTTATTAATCTTGATTGAGGAACTGCATAATTATCTCTTAATATTACTCCAATTTGACTTGGTTTAAATCCTTTTTTTGCTAATTGTTCTATTTGCTTTGTTACTTCACTTGGATCTATATCTAACCAACGAGGTGGTACTTTTTTATAGGGCATTGAACTTTTACTTATACCCTTTCCTTGACCGTACATACGACCCATATCTTTTCTTTAAATGAATTAATTTTTTTTTTAATTAATTTAAATTTTTTTTATTTTTTTTTATTTGTTTAATTTTATTTTTTTAAACTTTTTTATTTTTTTTTTTTGAATATTGAAAAATTTTTAATATTATTAATTATATATTATTAATATATAAACTTTATATTTATTTATTAAAATGTTTATTTTTTTATTATAACAATATTAATGATAAATTAATTAATTGAATATGTTTTTACCTTCCACAAATTAATGTCTAAATAAATTACTGTAATAACATGCTTTTAATATTTTTAATATATTTAAATATTATATTTACAAAAATAATTCTCAATATTTAATTAAAAAAATAAAAATAACTTACTTAATTTAATACGAACGTATGGAAAATTTATCTGAACAAAATCGATGTAATTTAAATATAGATTTTCCTATCCCTGATATAGAAAATAAAACATTTCAATCAATTTTTACTTTTATTAGAAAAAAATTACAAATTAAACCATCAAGGAAGAATCATATTGATAGTCTTCTTAAAAAGAGTAAAGGAAAATTTTTTAGAGCGATTTTTGAGGGAATAAAATTATGTCTTAATTTACGTATTTATAGACTTCCTCAAGAATTTATTACAAATATTACCATTGAATATAATAAAAAATATCTTAATAAAAAAATTATTGATATTTATCAAGAATTTAATCTTCTTCCTTCTTTAAAAGAAATATTGGATAAAAAATTGTACAAAAATGGAAAATTAGAAATTTTTAAAGAAATGGTTTCATATGATTATATTACTTTATATGATATTTATACAAAAAGTAATCGATTTAAAAGAGATGTAGATTCTGTTAAAGTTGATGAAGGAAAAAGAATTGCAGTTTTATATGAATTTGTTGCAAAAAATTTCTGTGTTTATTATTTAAATAGGAAAGAACAAAAGAAAAAAAGTCATAAAAAAATACTTTTTAAAATTTCGAATAAGTAATATTAATGTAAAGTATATATTGTTAAAAATATATAGATTGATTTAATATGAGAATATATGTATATAAAGCAAAATATATTTTAAAATAGATTTATATAGTTTAACAAATATAAAAGATTTTATTTGAATGATAAGGCGTTTATGTAAATTTGAATTTATTGGTAACATATTTATTTACAATAATAATATTAATATTATTATGAAATTTATCATTTTAAAAAGTTAGTGTTTAAATTTATATAAAATAATATTGAATTTTTATTTATAATAGTTACAAAAATTTAAAAAAGGTATTTTATAAATTTTTGTTCTTTTTTATTTTTAATGTATTAAATTATAATCAATAATAAATAATTTTAAAATGTTTTACAATAATAATTATGATAGATTATTTCCTTTACAACATCCACAATTAAAAAAATGGGTTAGTTTAGGAAAATCAATTTTACCAAAATTAACAAAGATTAATAATAGCAAAAAATTAGATTCATCAAATAAAACAAATTCAACTTTATTAAACAATTATTTATCGTTATTTAAAAATAAAAGTCAAATAAATCATTTTTTAAAATTTGAAGAATTTCATAAAAATAATAATCAAAATTCAATTGAAGGAAATAAGAAAAAAATAGGATTAAATATTAAAAATAATTATCAAAATCCATCTTTGAAAGTATGTGAAGGATATTTACATAAAAATAAAAGTGATAACAAAATATATTTTCAAAAATATAAAAGTATAAAAAATATTATTTTTAATAATATAAAAAGAAAAAATATAGGTAATTCATCTGAAGAAAATACATTTTATTTAACAAAAAAATATTATGAAAAACATAAAGATAAAAAGAATATTACTGTTACAAAATTAAATGATATTGATAAAAGAATGAAAATTATTTTTAATTTTAAAAAATTTTCCCTTAAAAAAAGTATATGATTATAATACTTTTTTATAATTTATAAATAACTCATAAATTCTATTTTAACCAAAATATATTTTTTTATAAAAACTATAAAAAATATTATAAAAGAATTTTTAAATTTTAATTATTAATTTAATAATTTTTTATTTAAATATTTAAAATATGTATAATGAAGAACAAACAATAGATATAAAAATAAAAGAAAAAGAATTTAATTCAAAAAATGAAGAAGCAATTTATTATAAAATGAAGTATGAAAAATATAAAACAAAATATACAGTGATTAATAATGATAATATGTCATTAATAAATCAAAAAAATGATTTACTTTCTCAGATTGAAAAATTAAAAAATGAATTAGAATCAGAAAAAATTTTAAGAAAATCTTTTCAAAACAAATATTCTGATTTATTAAAAAAACAAAATAATATTATACCAATTAATGTTCCAATAGATTCAAATAATAATAATAAAGATAATAATATTAATAATAAAAATAATATAAGAATAGAAAGTAAAAAATCAATAATTGAACAAGAAGAAAAATTAGATGAAGAAATAAATGAAGACAATGAAAAAATTTATGAACAAAAATTAGATATTCAATCTGATAGTAAATTAAATTCTTCAGATTTAAAACAAAAATTAATAAATGAAATGATATCAAAATTTGATATTGATAAATTATCAAAATCACTTCAATTAGATTTTTTAGAATTTCAAAAAGATATAATATCATTTAGAAGGAAATTATATTTAAAAGAAACTCAAATAATAAAATTAGAAAAAGTAATTAGAACTTGGTTAGAAATAAGTTCAACTTTAAAAAAAGGAGTTAAAGTACTAATAAATTCAATGATTACATTTAAAGAAAATTTAATAGATGAACAATTAGAAATATTTGATGAATGTCCAGATTTAATTTCATTAATATATGTTCTCCAAAATTCTTTTAATGATATAACAAATCAATTTGAAATATTCTTATGTTCAATTGATAATACTTTTATTAGTCAATTAGAAACTTTTTTAACACATACACTTGTTGAATTAACTGAAACTAGAAATTCATATATAAAATATACAGAAGAGTTTTTATCTTTAGAAAGTAAATTTTTATGTATTAAAAAAAATCAAATTAAAGAAATTCAAAAAGAAAATTATTTAAGTCAATATAAATTAAGAGAATTTTCAAAATATGATTATATATGTAAAATAAATGAAATTTTGTTATATATTAAAATTGAATTACCTGAAAAAATTGCTTTATTTATTTATTCTTTAATTTCATTATTTAGACAAGGATATGATATTTTAAAAAAAATAGATTCTACAATAAATGATAATTTAGATAAAGTTTCAGTTAAATATAAAGAAAAAGAAAAAATACTTCTTGCAATGAAAAATAAAAAAAAATTATTAGGACCAACATTAGAAAAAGTTAATAATTCAATATTAACAAAAGAAGGTTTTTTATATTATAAAGAAAAAGATGTAATTAAATATTTTAAAAAACAATATTTTAAATTTTACAATGGTTCAATTATATATTTTAAAATAAACCAAAATTTCCAAAACTCAAATTCAAACAATAAAATAATAACTTCAATAGAAGAAATAGACACATCAGCATATTTTGAATTATGTAATTTATTATTTTGTAATGTTAGAAAAAATGATAAAGATTATGAATATCCATTTTGTTTTGAAGTAATAAGTGCAAATTTAAAAAAAACATTTATATTTCAAGCTGAAAATGAAATTGAAGCAGAAGAATGGGTAAATGCAATAAGAAATTCAATAAGTAATGTTATATCATCATATAATGATGATGATAAATTAGATGAAAATAATAATAATAAATATTTAAATAAAGAAGATTTAATAATACCAGAATTAAAAGAAAATAGAATTGATAAATTAATAAATAACAATATATGTTCAGATTGTAGTTCATCATCACCAACATGGATAAGTGTTAATTGGTTAAGTTTAATTTGTATTGATTGTTCAAGTGTTCATAGAAGTTTAGGAGTACAAGTTTCAAAAATTAGATCTTTAAGATTAGATAATTTAGATCCTGATTATTTAGATTTAATTGAATTTATGGGTGAAGAAAATATAAAAAATATTCTTGAAGAAAATACTAAAAGTTATGAAAAACCAAAACCAAATTCTATGTTTACTGAAAAAGAAATTTTTATTACTAATAAATATAAAAATAAAAAATATATTAGACAATTAAATATTATGGAATTGGAAGATATTCCTACACAAATTTTTAAATGTATTGAAAAAAATGATTTAATTCAAATTTTTTTTTTATTAAAAATAGATAAATGTAAAATAAATAGTAATTATAAATATAAAGATGATGAATATACTTTTATGCATCATGCAGCAAAATTAGGGAAAATATTAGTTTTTAAATTATTAATTTTATTAGGAGGAGAATTAAATAATCCTGATACAAAAAATTTAAAACCAATGGATTATGCAACAATATATAAAAATTCTGAAATATGTGATTATATTGTTAGAAAAATAGAAGAAATAAATAGATTATAAAAAATTATAAATAAAAAAAATAAAAAATACTATTGATTTTGACATTTAAAAATAATTAAATATTTAAATAATTAAATGCATTCTTCACATTCATCAAAAGAACAAAATATAAAAATAATAGGTGACTATTACTTAAAACAAACAATAGGAAGGGGAACATTTTCAAAAGTAAAATTAGGAATAAATAAATATACAAATCAAAAAGTAGCAATTAAATTATTAAAAAAATCAAAAATAATAGAAAAAGATGATTTAGAAAGAATAATAAGAGAAATGGCAATTTATAAAGAATTATCACATGAAAATGTAATAGAAGTTTTTAATATGTTTGAAACAAATGATTATTATATGATTATAATGAAATATTATGAAGGTGGTGAATTATTTAATTATATAGTAGATAATGATAGATTATCTGAAGAAGAAAGTGCATATTTTTTTTATCAAATAATTAATGGAGTTGAATATATACATTCAAAAGGAATTACTCATAGAGATTTAAAACCAGAAAATTTATTATTAGATAAAGAAAAAAAATTAAAAATTATTGATTTTGGTTTATCTAATTATTTCAATGGTGAAGATTTATTAAAAACTCCTTGTGGAAGTCCTTGTTATGCTTCACCTGAAATGGTTTCTCATAATAAATATAATGGATTTAAAATTGATATTTGGGCTATTGGTATTATTTTATATGCTATGTTATGTGGTTATTTACCTTTTGAAGATGATGATAATAATATTTTATTTCATAAAATTTTAGAATGTAAATTAGAATATCCAAGATTTTTAAGTAAATTAAGTAAAGATATTATAAATAAAATATTAGTCACTGATCCTAATAAAAGATTTACTATTAAAGATATTAAAAAACATAATTTTTATTTATTAGGTAAAAAAGTTTATGAAGAAAGATTTAAATTATATTTAAATATTGATAATGAATTTGAAAGAAAAAGTTATACTGCAAATCATACAAATGAAAATTTACCTATTTCTGAAATTAATAATGATAATAAAGAAAATAAAGTAATTAATGAGATTAAAGAATTAATTAATTCAGGATATGATGATAATAAAAGTAAATTTGAATATAATAATAAAATTCATATTATTTCTCATAAAAAAGAAAATAAAGAAAATGAGGATGATGAAAATATTAATTTTCTTAATGATTATATTAGTAATAGAATTATTGGTTCTCAAAATAATAAAGTGAAAAAAATCCCAAATATTAATTTTTTGAAAGGAAAAAAAAAAGGAGAAGAAAGAACAAAAACGCAAACAAATTCAATAATTAAAAGTAATAATAATAAAATATTATTAAATAATTTTAATAATTTAAATGTTAATTCATCAAATCAAGATAATTATAAAGTAGAATTAACAGATATTACAAGAAAAAAACCAGAAATCATTAATTTAAAAAAAAAAGGATATGATGATTTATTAAATATTTATAAAATATCAATTCATAATATGGATAAAAAAAAAGTTTTCATTAAACCATTTAATCAAATTAAATTTAATTCAAATGAAAATACTCATAAGATTAAAAAATTTATTAGTCAACCAAAAAATAAAATTCTTTTCAATAATTTAGATAAAGAAAATTTTTTTATTTCAAAAAAAAAACCAATTGAAAATAATAATTTAGATGAAAATAAATTACCATTAATTAATAATATTAAAAAAATTAAATTCAATAGCCAAAGAAGTCCTTTAAATACTGAAATAAATTTATATCAATCAAAATTGATTAAAAATAAAATTAAATCAAATCATTTAAAAGAAAGTTTTAATCAAAAAATAAAATATTTTCAAAATAAAATTTTTATTAATAATATAAGAGATACAAGTCCAAAATCGAATAATTAAAAATAATATAATAAAAATTTAATAAAAAAATAAAAAAAAATAAAAAAAGTCTTAAATGAATATATATGAAAAAAATTTATAGTTTATTCAGAAAAATATGAAAAAATCACTTTTTAAAATAGTGTGATTTAAAATTATTATATTTTATTAATATAAAACATTTTTTATATTTTGTAAAACTAAAAAATATTTAATAAAATTTAGATTCTTATTTTTTAATATAAAAAATCTAATTTTGCACAATATTTAAAATATCTTGTTTATTTACAAATTGTTTTATAAATATATTTAATAAATGATTTGGAAATATTAAGAATATAATTTTTAGTTTCAAAAATACTTTTCTAAAAAAATTTTTTTATATTTTTATATATTTAATTTTTTGTTGGTTTCTAATTTTTTGTAGGATGTATTTTTCAAACTCTTATTTATGTAAACAATATATTTTTATATTTTTTTAATATTATATTTTTTTATATTAAAAATAATAATATAATATTTTGTTATAAATGTTTCT
>JAEEGK010007960.1_pt1 | contig 25144 bp, 7 predicted proteins | sample 8958771 | NCBI WGS metagenome assembly JAEEGK01 (sample SAMN16246547, study PRJNA631951) | gut metagenome | biome: gut microbiome; feature: rumen; material: SC-attached | host: Bos | place: Iran: Karaj | collected 2018-10
TTTCATCATATTTAAAGAATTCCTCTCCGCCAGCTGATGTAACTTTATGAATTATATTTCCATTTGAGTCATATTCGTAAAAATATTTTATATCAGTTCTATTACTCCAAGTAGCTCTTTGAATCACAACATTTCCATGATTATCATTCATGAACCAGTGTTCAAAAGAGTCGTATGGACCTTCAACTATATAATGAATTGGATTTCCATTTTCATCATATTCTTCTGCAGAATATGTTTCAATAGTTCTTTTATCTTCATAATCCTGATTATCACTTTCTGTAGATTCTTCAGGTGCATCATAAAAACTTTCGCCTGAATATGTGCTCACGTATTTTCTTAAATTGCCGTCTTTGTCATATTCATAGCTTTTTTCTTCTAAACTATAACTCCATTTTGCAATTTTTTTACCAGAATCATCATAAAAAAATATTTCAAAATCTTTTGGGAAATAATTTGTAATTACCCTTCCTTCAGAGTTTGTCCATGAACTTGAATATGCTGGTATAAATTTTTCGATAATATTTTTTTTATTATCATATTTCTTATAAATATTAAATTCCGGATGATGTTCACATGTACAAAGTCCATTTTCATAATCATAAGTTACTTCTGTACCATTTGAGAATATTTCTTTTATACAATTATTCTTGTCGTCATAAATATATTGCTTTTTTTCTCCTTTTTCATCTATGGAAGTAATAAGATTTCCCTGATTATCATATTCATAAGTTTCATCACTTTCGAAATATCTGGATTTATAAAAGTATCTGTTTTTTGATTTTTCGTTTATGCAGTCTAAACCATCTTTATCAACTATAATTTCAGTTACACAATCATTATCATATTTATAAGTGGTCTCTGAATATTTTTCCATTTCCATAATGTCTTTATCAGAAACCTGTAATTTAATTGTTTCAGGATAAAATGTATAACCACCTTTAAATTTAATTGGCTCAGAAGTTTCTTTTGAAATTTCTTTTTCCTGATATGGATTATAGGCCGCCAATTTTTCATAAGCTTTTGATTTTATAAGATTTTGTATATACAGTAAGAAATGTTTTTCATCTATAGTTTTTATAGTTTCACTAATTCCTTTTGCAGTAAAAATGTCATCGCTGGTAAAGTATTTATTTGGAACAGCACAATCGCTTGAGGATTCTAATACAAGGGTTTGAGTTTCATCTTCCTCATCTTCTACAATTGTCTGAGTTTTATCTTCTACGATTGTTTGATTTTCATCGTCTAAAATGTTTTCGTCTGAAGTTATCTCTTCTACAACATTTTCAGCCTTTTCTTCTCTTTCGATTTCTGTTTGTGTAAGTTTTTGCGCGCTTTCTTCTTTTCCCTTCTTACAAGCAGAAAGAAGAATACATACTAATATGGCAAATAAAAATTTATTCTTATACATGATAGCCTCTTTAAAATATTATAATAAATTTTGCAGGATTTAGTAATACATAGGTAATGAAATTGAAACTATCATTATTTTACAATTAATAAAAATACAGTATAATAATCAACGATGAAAAATCATTTCTCTTTATTTTTGCTTTTATTTATAATTCTCTTTACTTCCTGTGTTGCAATTCCAGGTTATGTTGATAATAACGGAAATATTACTCCGCCATACTCATCAGAAATCGTTATTGAATCAATATCCGGTACTCTTTCAATAATTCCAACAGAAACAGCAAAAGGCCTTCAGAATATAAATCCTGTAAAATCAGATCCGCTTAAAACTCAGACAAAAGATACTGTTTCTCTTTGTGAAAATGAAACTTACAGTTATTTTCTAGAAGGAAATCATAGTATTGTTTTTGCCTTCAGAACATTAGACGAAGAAGCTACTTTCAAAGTCACATACAAAAATAAAATTCAAGAATACACAATTCACAGTTCAGATTTAATTGATAAATTTGTTTATATTGAGAACTATTAAATACTCAAACGGCTTTGTTCAAAAATATCCCATTGTTATCGTTATAAGGTTTATAACATAAGCATTTAAACAAAAAAAAGCTTCCGACTGATGTCAGAAGCTTTCATGCCACAAGTTAGAATCGAACTAACGACATACGGATTTTCAGTCCGGCGCTCTACCAACTGAGCTATTGCGGCGTGTGATAACTAATATATATGAAAGCGCATTTTGTGTCAATAACTCAGTCACTATTTTTTCACTTTTTTTAAACTTTTTTTTTAATTTGTATCTTCAAAAAGCCTGCCGTAATTTTCCATTACGTAAGTCTGATATTCAATTCCTTCATAAACAAACTTATAAGTGATACGAACGAAAATTGTCTTTTGTCCTTTCAAATATGCACGCTCAGAGCTTAAATCCAAAACAGATTTTACAAGAGGAATATTTCCTGGCCAATAAGCGGTTCCCTGCCATTGATCATTATAATAAATTGCACCATCAAAACGGGAATTGCTTTCATTTATTTTTGGACGGCCAAAAGTTAAATCCGTAAATACAATTGAATAAGACGGACTGTGATAAGCAAAATCAGAACAAGAAATCCAATAATTTCCTAAACCGCCTACAGCTTTTACCGTTACCTTCGTTTCTTTGTCAAAGCCCTTCCAGAACCAATTATATTGTTCAGACTGCATATTAAACCAAACTTCATATTCATGATCCTTTTGAACAAAAGGATACATAAAAGAATTATTATGTTGATTGGTCAAAATCCAGACATTGTCTCGATTCTCTGTCTTATCACGAATGCGAATCTCAACATGATCCCATAGAGAATTATGTGCTTTTTCTATATATAAACCATTGTATTTTGGCGTAACAGAAATTGTACAGTTAGAATAACTTATTTCGTCAGGATTTATTATGGAAACAGTTTTTGTAGCCTTTTTTCCATCTGCATCTGATGAAGAACCTGTCGTATACTGTATTATTTCCTTTGGAAAATCCGAATCCGGGAATTGAACAGAAGGATTATCATTTGTATCGACAAAGAAATTATCATAGTTATCAATAACAGTATATTCGTAGTTAATGCCTTTATAAGTAAACTTTTTATCAATATGACAGAAGATTTGATCTTTTCCGCGGACAAAATCTTCAGCTTTTTCACTCAGATACAAAACAGTATTAGTTATAGAATCCCTTAATACAAGTCCGTTAACCGAAATTGAATTTCCTTTCCAGTTTCCTCCATCATAAATACTACCTTCAATTCTTTCATTTTCAAAAGCTAATCCAGCCGGTTTTATAATTTTTAAATCCGTTAGGATTATTGAATAGTCTGCGCTGGAATAAGAATAACCGGAGTTTGTAATTCTGTAATTACCATTGCCACCTTCAGCCTTAACAAGAACACTTATTCCATATTCCTTTGCGTCAGTGTAATACCAGTTACAAGTTGATGCCTGGAGGGTCAGCCAAACTTTGTACAGATGCCCCTTCTGGACAAATGGATAAACAAACTCGTTTTCATTCTGATTCGTTGCAATTCTTGCATTTTCGATAGAATCGTTAATATCATAAACATGAATTTCAACACGATCCCAGACAGAATCATGAGATTTTGTAATATGAAGTCCATCACTCTTTGCAGTAACAGAAAGTTCACAAGCTGAATAGGTCATTTCATCAGGATTTCTTAGCTGTTCATTTACACTTGCAGAATCCATGCCTTCAACTTCTTCTCCAAGATTAAGACGGAAAAACAGGCTTGTTGCATCAAAAACATTATTTGATTTATTGGTAAGACTGTAGCCCTCAGGTTTCCAGGTATTCCAATCTCCCCAAGATAAAGTTCCCTGACGACCATCTTTTAAATCTTCACTATACAGATACGGTTGGACCATATCTTTCCAGGCTAAAAAGCGGGCACTACAGTCTTCAAAGTTCCATTCACTATCTCCTGCAGATACCTCCAAAAGATAATTTACAAACTTAGCCTTATACTCAGGAACCATAAGAAGTTTATTTATCAAAGGTCGATTTTCACCTCTTCCCCAATCCAAAGGATCATGCATAAAACCGCCTTCCTTAATTGAACACCCCAAAGTATTATCATAATCAAAAGGAATAAAATAAACCTTGCCACTACCATTTTTGCCGGTATCAAAATAAAGATAGAAATTATTGGCATTTCCCCAGTAATCATCATCCATACCGCAAAGAATATTTACAGCATAAGTTTTTAAGAAGAAATCTACATCAAACCATTTTTCGTAAAAAGCCTTGATTTTGTTTATATTTGAGGTGTCATTATTCCCCTTAACTGTCGGAAGAGCATTTAATTCAGTTATAAATCTTCTAAATTCATTAGCAGCAGAATTAAAACTGTTTTTGTTGGTTTTCAAATCCATAGAATACTGTTTCCAGACATAACCTACCCTTTTTCCATTTTCTCGTCCGTTTGTCTTAAAGCCATCTGGCTTCGGTTCGTAAGAATGAATTATTCTTATATCCTCAACGCCCATTTCATTTATTCGGCCCGTAGTTAAATCATTAGAACATTTCCACAGATTACCCTTGCTGTTTTGCCAGGCATTTTCTGAAGTATTTTCATCCTTATCACGTGCTTTGAGCGACTGTTTGTTTATTTCTTCAAACATTTCGTAAACACCATAATTTACAGTCGTAGTCGGCTCTGTAGCAGACGGATCGTCAATATCTTCTATCATTTTGATTGTTACTTTTGTGTGACTTGCCCTAGGAGCAGTCCAGATTCCATAGCGATGAAACAAATCATAGCAGAAAATCTCGCGGGTACATGAGGCATCCATTCTTTTTAATGCAAGGCCCTTCATACAGCCTGCCATTTTTACATCTACGCCATCAGCAGCGAACTCTTCAAAATCTACCTTAAAATGACTCTGTCTGTAATGATTGTTTGCGACACCTTCTGTATCATAATAAGTACCATTCCAGTCTTTGTTCATCTGCCCCTGCTCGCGACCATTATCCAAGCCCTGGGGACAGTAGCGGCTGGTATTGCCCCGTAAACGGAAGGCAACATTTTTGAAAACCCACTTTTGTCCGTCTTTTTCATAAGTATAAGAATCAGCACAAACGCAATTTTCATTTTTATAGAAATAACGATAATCATCACAAAGCTTATTCCATTCACTGCGCTTAATGACAATTGTTGTTTCACCCAAAGTCTGATTATTAAAGATAAAATCAAGGCTTTCACTTCGACTGCCGATTGTAGGATTTTCAACAATCTCCGGCGGATCATAAAAATAAATTGGTTTATCCGTTGGTTTCGACGAAGTTTTTTCACCAAAATTACAGCCAGCCAGAAGCACTGTAAAAATCACACATAAAGCAATCGAAATGTATTTTCTCATAATTTCTCCTGATATACAGTTATTTTTCAATTTTCTTAGAACAAAAATACAAGCAGAAACAATATTCTAGAATTATACCACACCTTCACGGGGAAAAATAGAAAAAAAATTGGAAAATAAAAAAAACAGGGCAAGCTTCTTGCAAAAACTGCCCTGTTTAAGAAATCAGGTTAATTACATAATTTATTTGTAATTATATCAGTTAGACCGCACAAAACCATTTTCATCAATTCGCAAACCATTAACAGTTGCAAATTTTGCAGCTTCGTCAGCAAGTGATAATTCTGTTCCTTGTACAATCTTAATAATTTGAGTATCAGCATTAAAACCTGTAAGAACAGCAACCGGTGAATTCGCAGTAAGTGTACTAACTACAGTAATATAACTTCCACCCAAATTTACATTATCTTTTATACATGCACTTCCACCAATGAAAATTGTACTACTATTTTCTCGGCTAACTGAATATGTTGTTCCATAAGAATTATCATAAATAATACCGCCTGTCATAGTGAATGAACCATCGCCTATATAAATAGCAGAACTGTAATTTCCACTAGTATTACCAGTTATCTTACCGCCTGTCATTACAAAATCTCCGGAACTCATATAAACACCACCACCATCTTTCGCAGTAATATTACCAGAGATTTCACCTCCGTTCATTGTAAATGAAGCATTGTACATGTATACACCACCACCATAATTTGTATAATAACTTGTTCTTGAATTGTTGCCGGTAATTTTACCGCCATTCATTATGAATGTGCCGCCAGACATGTATACACCAGCTCCATTAGAGTTAGAGCTTGTTATTGTATTATCGCTTATTTCAGCCCCATCTTCCATTATAAGAGTGCCGTCTGTAATATAAACACCACTACCAGATCTGTAATAAACTGAATTTGTATTACCAGAAACCTTTGCACCAGATGCAAGAGTTAGCCTTGTATTTGCTGAAAGATTTACTGCACCATAATTTCGTCCGCCATTAGTTATTTTTACATCTCGTAAAATAATTGGTATTTCAGTTTCTACTGTAATAGGACGGTTGTCATAAGTACATTTTATGATGTCGTTTTCATTGCTTGTTACGCCTCGTATAGTTAATGATTTAGCATTTTCAGCAACTAATTCATTATCGAATACGACATTTTCAGTCAATTCACCATCAATCATAATGGTATAATCAACTTCGCCACTACCAGAAGTCTTAATAACACTTATTGCATTTGCAACCGTTGCAAACGGAGATTCTTCTGAACCTGTACCAGATGAATCATTACCATCAGTTGCACTAACATAATAAACAGCAGAGAACAGAGCATACAAAGTAATATCAGCCGTATAATCAAAAGAAGTAAGAGTTGTTACTTTTGAATCTGTACAGTTTATGTTCTTATACCAACCAAGGAACACAAGTCCGTCTTTTTCAAGTACAGGAAGTGTAGTATCCTGATCATAAGTATGAGTTATCGGAGCCGCAGACGGCAAAGAAACACTTAAATCTTCTCCACCACATTCCAGATAAGTAATATTAAATACTTTTGGAGTCCACTTAGCATAAAGTGTTACACTTTCTGAAATGTTCTCAAAAGTATAAGCAGAACTTGAAAGATGTAATCCCTCGTCTTCGGATGTATACCAGCCGGCAAAATCGTAATTATCTAATACTGGAACAGGTCTCTGTGCAGCAGTCAAAGTTGCACCGCTTGTTACAGCTAATGTATCTACGAAAGTTCCACCATTGCTTCTGAAGGTTAATGCTACAGAATCTTCCGGCACTTCAACCCATTGTACATACAAAGTTGTATTTTTATTTGCAACTAATGAAGCATTTTCTAAATATGTAGTTCCAGAACCATCAGCTTTTGTATTCCACAGATTAAATGCATAGCCATCTCTTGTAAACGCGTTAGTAGTTATACTTGCGATTGTCGAACCTTCTTCTACAACTATGTTTTCCATTGTACCGGTAGCAGGAGCATCGTCTGAATCATTTGCATCAAAAGAAACAAGAGCATTCCATTTTGCATATAACTGAATGTTTCCAGAATGTGTCATCTTTTGCCAGTTTCTTGTTTCAGTATCAGAAAGACTTTCGCCGTCATCATCAGACATATACCAGCCGGCAAATACCAGACCATCTTTTACAGGTGGAGTTGTTAGAGTTACATCTTCCAAAGGAGTATAGAACTGTTTTTCATTACCAGTTAAAGTTCCGCCGCGAGGATTATAAGTAATTGTGAAGTATTTGTTTGAATTAATATTAATTGTAGAAGAACTTATACGCTCAGAAGAAATCCATACAGGTTCACTCCAGGCCCAGTCTCGAGTAATCTGACCATCAACAAAATTAAAAGTAAAAAGAGCAATATATTTTCCGGCAGGAATACCTTCAAGAACATAATTTACAGAGCCACTTGAATTATTCAAATTATCCCACGACTTTCGTCCTTCAATACGATAATCTTCTCGATCATAATTTATTCCATCTGCTGTTGGGAAAAGGTCAACAGACAATTTCTTCACCGTCAAATCCTGATTATAATTTACAGTAATATATGCTTCACCAACTCCATGGTCAGAAACATCACATACACCAATAGTAAAAATAAGAAGTTTTTCAGCATCACTCATGTCTGCAGACAGTACTTTGCCATAAATCTCGCCTCTTGAAATTGCACCATATCTTTCCCTTCCAATCAGCGTGAAATTATAAGTACCGGTATTAATTGTAAGTTCAGCTTCTTTCATTACCTGCTCGGCCGTTTTTCTATCTGTTTTTTCCCAAGTCCAGGTCTTTGAAGAAGTTGAACCTTGTCTTTCAGCCGTCAACTCAAAAGATATATATTCTTCTCTATCAAATCTAGGCATGGCGTTTCTAAAAGAGTTGTCACCAATGCGCAATGTAACAGTTTCTTCATCAGCAGTTTCTGCTTTAGGAGTATTAAACATATTACAAGATGTAAACAGCATTACAAGAAGACTGCTAACTGCAACTATTGAATGTAAAAATCTAAATTGTACTTTCATATCCATACTCCTATCTTACCTTGAAACTGAGATGTATCTTATATACACTGTATCATCTCTGACTGCCGTAACTTTGATATCGTATACAAAATCAGAAAATAACTGCGCTCTTGTAACTGTAACAGTTTTACCGTCAGAACTTACTGTAAAGCCAGGAATATCTGAAAGCGGCAGATCTGCAATTGTCCAGGTATAATCACTAAAGCCGTCAGGAGCTGTATAAGTGATTGTGTCAGTTCCTGTTGAACTTGTAATACGAAAATCACCGGAATTGTTAGTCTCTATTCTTAACTGCTCAGGTATCCATTTTCCATATATAGTCATATCAGAAGTACAATTTGAATCATTAAGTTCAGTTATTGGATCCCCGCTACCATCCGGAGTCGTATACCAGTCAACAAAAACCATACCATTATGATAATATCTTGGAATTGTAACGCGAGTTCCTTCATTGAAAGTTATTGAAGATTCTGGAATCTCTGTATCTCCAACTTCTCTTACTGATACAACATAATGTTTTTTCCACTTAGCATACAAAGTCAAATCTTCTGTACAATTATCACCGCTTATAGCTGTTACAGGCTGTTCAGATAAAGTTTCGCCTCCATCTTCTGAGGTATACCAGCCGACAAATACATAGCCAGATTTTACGGCATTAGGAACAGTTTTTGCAGATTCACCTTCATTATAGAAAACAGGAAGTGAACTTATATTTGTTCCGCTATAATCAGAACCGCCTGCATCTTTGTAAGTGATAATATAATGAGGTTTCCACTTTGCGTAGATTGTCAAATCACCAGTACAGTTATCATCATTTAATTGAGTTATCTTTTCTTCAGACAAAGTTACGCCATCATCGTCTGATGTATACCAGCCGTCAAAAATGTAATCAGTTTTTGTAGCGTTATAAAGATTTGCTGAACCGGTTTGATTCATGTATGTAACTGTACTGGTAGTACCGCTGAACTCACCACCACCAGCATCTTTAAATGTAATGATGTAGTGAGGTTTCCATCTTGCATACAAGGTAAGAGGTCCTGTACAAACTTCATCATTTATTTCTGTAAGCGCATTAGCAGACAATGTTTCTCCGTCAGACTCTAAAGCATACCAGCCGTCAAAAATATAACCAGACTTTGAATGGGTCGGAAGAGATTCTGTTTCACCAACATAATGATATTGGAATCCATTCATGTAAATTGAACCAGGGCTACCGATCTCCCCGTCTTTCCAGGTGAGAGAATATTTAGTTTTTTCAGTAAATTTACAATATAATGTAATCCAACTTCCTGAGAAATCTTCAGCAGTAAGTTCTGTAATTGGATCATCATTACAATTCGGATCCTTATGCCAGCCTTCAAAATCATACTTTGGTCTTGTAGCAGCATATAAAGGAATACTAGTATCTCTACTTGGAATAAAGGTATAAACAGTCCTTGGATCGATTGTTGTATCAGAAGTTAATTCATAATTTCCAGAGCGTCTATATCCTATGCCATAAGCTTGTGCATATTTTCCTTCAGTATCAATGTAATATCCCTGACTACTTTTACTCGTTGCAAATAATACGGATACCTCTTCAATACTTATATCCTCGCTATCCGCAGTTAATACGACATCCCCTATTGCCCATTCTGATCTAAATGTAATTGTCGCTACTATAGTATTTGAAGACAATGCTGAAGTAAGTGTAATTGGTTTAACAGTATATAGAGTAACCTCATTTAAGGTTGGAGAACCACCATAAGGGATATGAGCACTACCTCCAATTTTAAATGAACCATAGTTATATAATGCACCACCGCTGCCACTCTTTGCGATATTATTTTCTAAAACTCCTCCATTCATGGTAAATGTTCCATCAGTTGTATTATATACACCACCACCGTAAAGAGAATTATTATCAATATAGTTTGTATTATTACTGATTGTTCCACCACTCATCTCAAAGGATCCGGCATAAATGTATACACCGCCACCGTATGTGTATGCTTTATTTCCATCAACTGTACCAGCAAGCATAGTTAAGGTACCGGCTTTGTTATATAATCCACCGCCTCCACAAGGTGGAAGGTAATAGTTACTGCTATTACTAGGATTTGTAGGTGAATAATTGTTAGAAATTGTACCATTTTCAATAGTAGCAGTACCTGTATTAGCAATACCACCACCACAAGAGGCCGAATTACCAGAAATAGTACCATTTTTCATTGTAAATGTACCGGTATTATATACACCGCCACCATATGGTGTATTTGCAGTCCATTTACCATTAATATACTGATAGTTTATATTATTTTTGATTTCGCCATTGTTCATCAGGAATGTTCCTGTGTTATGAACACCTCCACCACAACCATAAGATTCATTCTTCTCGATTAAACCATTATTCATGGTAAACGAACCGTCAGCAGCTACAAATACACCACCTCCACCATGAGTTATGCCGACAGTATGATATTTGGTAGAATTACCACTAATTGTTCCGTCATTCATTATAAAAGTACCAAGTACATAAACTCCAGCTCCACCATCATTGTCAGCATTGCCGGTTAAATTATTTCCTTTTATAAGACCGCCATTCATTGTAAAGGATGCACCTTCATTTACATAAACACCACCACCGCGTTTTCCATCATTAGTAGTATTGGCACTAGTACCATTAGAATAAATGACTGCACCTTCATTCATAATAAGTGTTCCTGTATATACACAGATACCAGTTCCACAAGTTTCGAATCCACCACGGTTTCCTGAAATGAGAGCACCAGTTTCAAGTGTAAGACTTGGTTCTGCATCTTCAACATAAAGAAGAACTCCAGAACCATATCCATTTTTAGAACCACCTGTAATTTTAATATTTTGCAAGGTAACAGGAACAAGAGTGCCAATCAGGAGAGTAGATTTAGATCCATCGGCAGCTTTCAAACTATCCGAAGTATTTCCTGTTGCACCACGAATAGTTAATTTTCTTGCTATATCTGTTGTTAAAGTATCAGTAATTTCGGCGTTTTCTGTTACTTCTCCATGAACAACAATTTCATAATCATGATTACCGTCTCCTTCTGCAATAATTCCAGTTACAGCTTTTGCAACTGTTGCATAAGGACGGCTTGTAGTACCGTCTCCACTGGTATTGTTTCCCTCAGAACTTACATGCCAGCTTGTGTGATTCCATTTTGCGTATAAAGAAAGATTTCCTGTAACTGCTGTACTAAAATCATATTCTGTATCGCTGAGAGTCTGGCCATTATCGCTGGAAGTATACCAGCCGATCAAAGTATGACTGTCTTTAGTAACAGTTGGTTCCGTTGCAGTTCCATTTGGCGCTACAGTCTGAGCATCTACCGCAGAACCACCGTTTGATTCAAATGAAACAACACAACCATCAGCATTATCGAGCCAAACTGCATACAAGGTTGTTGGAGAGTATAAAGTGTTATTTTCAGTAATGATTTCTCCAATTTCGGCAGCATTAACATATTCAGCCTGAGTTGCAGTACTAGCACTTGCCCAGCCAAGGAAAGAATGACCTTCGTAAGTATAAGCATTTGCAGGTAATTTTGTATTATCGTATCCAAGCCAGCTTGTTAATACTTCCAGTGTATTCATTTCACCGTCTGCATCATCAGCATTTTTGTCAAAAGAAATATTATACTTCCAGACAGCATATAGTGAAGTTTCGGCTGTAATCTGTACCTCATCGGCATCAACCATTATTGCATTAAGATTAGGAGTATTTGCGTTGTAACCATTTTTAGCCCATCCTACAAAAGTATAACCGTCTTTTGTTGGAGCAGGATCTGGAGTATAGGCATAATCAGAATAAGCAATATGCTCAGTTGCAAATAATTCATTAAGTTCACTGTCAGTAACAAGATTTGTGTAGAAATTAACGTCGTATTTTATACTTTCCCAGGTTGCATACAAAGTGATATTTTCAGTTCGTTCTTCACAATTTATGCTGTATACACGTTCACCAAGACCATTTCCTTCATCATCAACTTCTTCATACCAGCCGGTAAAAGTAAAATATTCTTTTTCAGGCTCTGGTAAGATGATTTCGTTGCTGCCTGATGTATAATTAAGTTTATAAGAACCAGATGAAAGTGTAGAACCGCTTGTATTCTTGTACTCAATTGTATACAAATCATTAAAGCTGCTTATATTCATTTTTATATTTGTAGTAAGGCCAGGTGCAACATAAGCAATTTCTCTAACAGCTCCTAATTCATCTTGACGATTGTAACTAGTATAAAACTTAACTTCATATAGATATTTTCCTGCCACAGGTGTTTGTGAAGCTGGAGTCCATCTCAAAGTATTAGTATCTACAGTTGTAGATTGATATGAATACGCATTAGCGGAAATACCAGCCGATTCACTGTGAACACGCGAAGTTGGAGACTCATAATCATATCTGTAAAGAGTTAAATATCCTACATCACTTACATTAGGATAAGTTATTTCAAAGGTAACAGTTCCAGTAGAAGTAGATTCTGCAACTCCGGCAAACATAAGTGAAAAACTCAAAGTTTCAGAAGTTTCTATATCTACTGTCTGTGTACCTGTATATTTTGTTCCTCCACTTCCAGTTCCTGTTAATTCAAATAAATGACTTCCTCTGGATACCCTGATACTATCATTATTCATTGTCTGATAGGCAGTAACCATAGAAGTTTCTTTCCACTTTCCAATTGAAAGACCATCACAAGTAAGAGCAAATTGAGAAAAACCGTCTAAACTTGATATCTGCGGATAAGCAGTTCTAAAATCAGATTTTTCTTCATCAACTGCAATACGCAGAGTTACATAATCATCGATGTCATTATATGCGCCCTTACAGGAAGCAAGTAATGCGGAAAAAAGAATGAACAGACCAAGCAGTCTCAAAAAAGATTTTCCAAACAATCTATTATTTTTTTTCATAAGCATATTCATAGTCTCCTCCTCCCTTACTTTTTAATCTGTATAGTTGTTGTATATTCAGTTAAGCCCCGCAAAGCAGATACAATAATTGTATAAGTTCTACCTTGAATAAGATTTTCTGTACTGAATGTAAAGGCTTTTCCGTCTTCACTTACCGTAGAAGCAGTTATTACGTTTTGCGCTGGAGTATCACCAATAAACCAGAGATAATCACTGAAGCCATCTGCTGCAGTAAGAGTAATTGTTCCGGCATCAGTATCTTCGGTTTTTGTAATACTTATATCGCTGTTAGTAATCTGAATATTGACAGACTTTCTAGCCCATTTTGCGTAAAGAGTAATTTCATCAGTAATCTCTTTTGCTGCAATTGTAGTAACCATAGATTCAAAGCAGGCAGAATCTTTATACCAGCCTATAAACTCATAGCCTTCACGCCTTGGTTTTACAAGAGTTGTAACCACACCGTACTGATGCTGAGCAGGGAGAGTTGAAAGATTATCGGCAGTAAAATCATTATTTCCCTTATCCTTATAGATAATGTTATATTTTGGAGCATCCAGTTTTCCTTCATTATTGATAAACCACGGTTCATCTTCATAAGGAGTAAGTTCAAACTTATCAGCAACAGATATTCCAGAAGCTGGAGAAATAATAGAAGTTCCCCATTGTGAAGCCCCCAAGGCTGCCGAAGAAAGAGTTACTTTTGCAACAGGAGCTGTGGAAGTCAGTGCTTTAGATACTCCAATGCTTCTGCCGGAGCTTGCAAAATAAATATCATGTTTGCCATCTTCTCCAGCCGGAATATAAGCTCTGCCACCCATAGAGAAACTGTTATTAAGATAGATAGCACCACCAGCTTGAGCAGTATTATCCTGAATAACACCACCGTTCATTTGCGACGTAATAGTATAATTGCTGGCATTATATATACCGCCACCATACTTTGCAGTATTTCTGCTGATTTCACCGCTATTCATTACAAATGAATTATTATAATTATTGGCATTATATACACCGCCACCGCCGTATTCGTTAGAAGTTTGATCTGTGTATGTAACTGTATTTTCTGTAATAGAACCGCCGTTTAGTGTAAATTTACCGGCATTATAAAGGCCACCACCTCTATTCGAAGTCTGATTACCACTTATTACTCCATCATTCATTGTGAAAGTTCCACTGTAACTATACACACCGCTACCATTATTATCACTGATACTTCCACCGTTCATTCTAAATGTATCGTTACTGTACACAGTATTACTTCCGCTAGAAGAAGATGATGTTATATATACACCATTGCCACTATTATTACAGATACGTCCGCCATTCATAATAAATACATATTCAGCTGCGGAGTTATTCTTACTTGTATATACACCTCCACCATTACCAGATGCGGTATTTTCAGAAATTTCTCCATCATTCATTGTGAACTTTCCAAACATGTTATTTACACCGCCACCATATGTAGAAGAGTTATTTGTTATAGAACCATCATTCATCTCAAATGTACCATTTTGATAGATAAATACACCGCCACCACAATATGCTTGATTATTGCTGATTGAACCGCCGTTCATAATGAAGTTTCCATTATAAACAGTTACACCGCCACCATAATCTCCACCATTTGAAAATCTGATATTCTCTGATATTTCGGCACCATCTTCCATTATTAATGTACCGGCTTCATTAACCAATATACCGTTGCTACAATAATAATTTCTTCCGCTACCTCTATTTCCTTTTACGAGTGCTCCAGATTCAAGTGTCAGAACGGCATTAGAATACTTCAAAGAAATTGCACCGGCATAATCATTGCTACCTTTTGTAACTGTAATATTCTTTAATGTAACAGGTATAGCAGTAGCAATTGTAAGAACAGTTCCCTGATAATTACCATCAAGTTTGTCACTTTCATTACCTGTTACACCAGTAATTGTAATTGATTTTGCTTTATCAGCAGAAAGAGAAATATTTACTAATCCGGTTATAGTACCACTAACTTTTATTATATTATCAACCTTTTCACTTACCGCATTAATATCTGTCAAAACAGAATTTAGGGTTGCATAAGGATGTTCACTAGAACCGTCTCCGTAAGCAGTTTCGTCATCTACATACGCATCATCACTGCCGGTTTCACTTACATAGTAAACATTTCGTACCCACTTAGCATACAAAGTAATATTACTCAGATAACCTGTTGCAGAAAGTTCAGTAAGAGGTGTGCCGGAACAATCAGAATCTGTGTACCAGCCTGCAATTGAACAATCAGTTTTTTCAGGGATTTCAAGTTGAGTTACAGAATCGTAAGTATGCTTTGTCGGATATCCAGTTTGATGAGTTCCACTGAAGGCTTGGGCAGTTTCGCCTTCTTTATAATCATAATAAGTAATTGTAAATTCCTGTGGTTTCCATTTTGCATACAGAGTTACGTCTTCTGTAGGTTTATAAGTTGCAAAATTAACTTTTGCAGCGTTTTCAAAGTTTTCGCTTGTATACCAACCGACAAGCTCATAGCCAGTAAGTGTAGAAGTCGGTTCAGTTATTGTTGAGCCGCTTTCAATTTCCTGAATTGGTTCAAGTGTGCCGCCATTTGCACGGAAAGATACAGCTATACGGTCTGCCGTTCTGGCAATCCATTGTGCGTATAATGTAACATTTGTGTCCGCAGTTAACTTGCTGCAATCTTCATAAACTGTTCCAGAACCGTCAGCTTGGGTATTCCAGCCGTTGAATAAATAACCTTCGCGGGTAAATGCATTTTTAGTCAAGGTAAGCTCTGTACCAGGGGAAGCAACAACAGTTTCTGTTTCTCCTTCAACAGGATTTTCTGTTGAACCATTACCATCAAAAGTTACTCCATAATTCCATTTTGCATATAAGATTTTATTTCCCGAGGAAGTAAACTTATCCCAGCCGGCAACTGCATCATCACTAAAATCTTCATTAAAATACCAGCCGCCAAAAACATAATTAGCTTTTGTAATAGTTTTATTTCCATCAGAACCATACAAAACAATATCCTGTAATGGTGAATAAGGATAACCAACAGAGGTCTTAGAGCTTCCATTTAAGGCACCGCCATTAAATCTATAGGAAATGTAATAAGTAGGAGTTACCTTATCGATTCTAACAGTAGAGGTACTTACAACATTTGCAGAAACATATACTAATTCTTCTGCATAAGCAAGCGGAACATAAACAGTTTCACTTGTTGAGTAACCATTACTTGTTACATATTCTAAAGAATAAACCTCAAATCTTAATATGTAGCGCCCTGGAGTTTTATTAGAAAGACTAGCATTGCAAGAAAAATAACCGCTTGCAGGAGTAGAACTAGTTGACATGTAACTAGGTGAACTGAATCCAGAAACATAATCAGAAGAATCATAAGTGATTCCATCTTCTGTTCTATAGAAGGAATAAGCATAGTATTTAGAAGAAGTTGAATAAGGCCATTCAACTGTTATATTACAACTTCCTGTACCTTCTTCAGAAATAGCTGCATAGTAAAGAGTAAAATTCAATACAGTGCCTTCTGTAACAGAAACGTTTTCGAGTTTTCCACTATAAATAACACCATCTTCTGCATTTTGAGCAGCATTATTAGCAGTGAGAGTAAAAGAATGGATACCTTCTGTAACAGACACCGGATTCATCTGCATATTTTTGTAGGCAGAAATATCGTTATCCCAATCCTTTGACCATCTTCCAAGTTCTCTATCTCCTTCGCTAAGAATAAAGTTTGTTATAGAATCACGATCAGCTATTTTAGTAAATGCTGTTCTTGCAGGACTCTTTTCAGAATTACCTTCATTAACCGTAATATTAACTGTCACCAGTTTATCGCTATGAATGACTTCATTCTCAACATCTGTATTATGTATTCCTTTACAAGAAGCAAACAGAACCATAAGAGACAAGATAAAAAATAATTTATTATTTTGTTTAAAGTTTTTCATATTCCCTTACCTCCCCGCCTATTGCCTTATAATTGTCTTACTTGTTGTGAAAAGTACACCGTTTTTATTGAATGCACAAACTTTAACAAAATAAGTACAACCAGCAAGCAAGCTGTCATTATCATAAGTAAGAACTTTACCATCATCACTTACTGACCAAACACTATTATTTTGAGCTATTTCTGTTCCGTTTACATACCATACATAATCTGTAAAGCCGTCACTTGCAGTAAGCTTATACAAATCACTGTCATAAGTTATCGCAATATCATCTGTATTTACTTCAACTGTACTTGATTCTTTTACCCACTTAGCATACAAAGTGATATCGTCTCTATAGGCTTTTGGTTTTAATGAAGTAATAGCACTTCCTTCTGTAAGAGTCTGACCGTTTCTTTCGTACCAGCCTATAAACCATCCGATAAATACGTATCCAGTTTTTTCAGGTACCGGCAATTCAGTTTCTATACCAAACTCATGTGCTGCAGGTGCATCATCTGGAAGAGAACCGCTAAAATCACCATCACCAATATCTTTATAAGTAATGTTATAACGTTCACCGCGAATTTCTGCATAATTTCCATCTATTTCAACAACCCAGTTTGAGCCATATTCTGGTGTAAGTATAAATTTATCAATAAGTTCCTCGCTCATTGCAACACCAGAAGCATAAATCAAAGGAAGGCGAACTTCATACTTAGATGGTGTAATGGTTGCAACATTATCTGAAGTCAATGCAGCTGTTACAGTTATATATGATGGATCAGATAAATAAACATCATGCTTTCCATCTGAACCAGCAGGAATATTTATATTACCGTTTATAATAAAGGTTGAACTATTATAAACAGCGCCACCATAAGGAGCCGTATTGTCACTGATAGTACCAGATTCCAATGTGAAAGTACCATTTGCAATATTTATTCCACCGCCACTATATATGGCTCTGTTACCAGAAATCTCACCGCCAGTCATTTTTAAAGTACCAAAATTATATATAGCACCACCATAAGAAGCTAAATTTCCAGTAATGATACCTCCTTCCATAGTGAATTTACCATTATTGTAATTGTAAACTCCTCCACCATTGTTGTTACTTATTTCACCGTCTTTCATTATAAAAGTACCATTATTGTAAACACCAAAAGTAGAGTTGTCTTTAATGATACCTCCATTCATTGTAAAGGTACCCCCCGATGGTATAGTTATAGCGTAACTATTATTACCAGAAATCAAACCATCATTCAAAGTAAAGCTATTAGAAACATATACACCGCCATAATAACTTGCACTATTACTGCTTATTTTGCCACCATTCATTGTCAGTCTATAAGCATATATACCACCACCAGAAGAAGCAGTAGTGTTATTACTAACTTCACCTCCATTCATAATTACATTATCACCTTTTATACCACCGGCAGCATATAAGTATGTATATGAATTGTTATAAGCTTTTTTAGCAATATTATTTATAACTTTTGCACCGTCTTCTATATAAATTGTTCCTGAGTAACAATAAATACCAGCTGCTGAATGAATAGCTCCATTACTGTTTTGACCATATTGACTGATATTACCTGTAATAAGTGTACCGCTTTGGAGTTTGAGAACAGTAGAATAATAATTTGCACTACCTATTGAAATGGCACCACCTTTATATTTACCTGCAGCGCTATTGCTTATAAATCCGTTTGTAATCTTTATATCCCGCAAAATAACTGGAACATTTGTATTTATTGTAAGAACAGAACCGTTTGCATTACCATCCAGAATATCAGTTTCGTTGCCGTCCGAACCACGGATAGTAAGCGAATTAATATCGCTTGTTGCTAAATCATCAACAGTTACATTTCCAACAAGTTTTCCACTAATAACTATTTCGTAATCACGCTGATTTGCAGCAAGTCTTATTTTTGTAAGGGCTTCTGTTATAGACTCAAACGGTCTTTCTTTAGTTCCATCGCCATCAATGTCTGAACCTAAAGGAGAAGGACTTACAAAGTAACCAGTCTGTACCCACTTTGCGTACAGTGTCATATTTGATTTTACAATAATCTTAAAATCGTATTCATTTTCTGCAAGAGTCTGGCCGCCATCCTCAGACTTGAACCAGCCAAGGAAAGTAAAGCCTTCTTTTACAGGTATTGGAGGTTCTGTTGCCTTTTCTCCATTAGCAAGAACCTGAGAAGCAATACCATTAGTACCAAAAGTTTCAAATGATACGACAAAGTTTGAATCCTCATCGCTATGCCAGATTGCATACATTGTTGTATTACCATTTGCAAAAGCCGATGCAGGAACAATACCTTCATCTCCATAAACAGCTGCTGTTGCATCACTCTGAGTAGCCCATCCTAAGAAAGTGTATCCTGCATTTTCATATACATTAGGAACAAGAACTACAGAACTTGTATCTTCTTTGTAACGTTCAAAGCTTTCTTCAGACATATCACCAGTTGCTGTTTCTGAATTAGCAGAATAAGAAACAGTGTACTTCCATCGGGCATACAATATCAGATTACTATTGATTGGAGTATTTTCAAAATCATAAGCCTGGCCGGAAAGAGTTACGCCATTATCTGTAGAAGTATACCAGCCGGCAAAGTCAAAGCCATCATAAAGAGGTTCTTCTTCCGGACAATCCGCGTATTCATTATAAAGTTTTTGCTGTACTGCAATATCAGAAGTTCCACCGTTTTCATTAAAGATGACTGTATAAACCGTATCGTCCCAAGTAGCATATAATTTTACACTTCCAGAGCGTTCTGTACCATTAATTCTAGTTACCTGCCCTCCAATACCGTCACCATTTTCATCTATTTCTTCATACCAGCCGGTAAAATCTTTTCCAGTTTTTGTCGGCTCCGGCAATTCAATGTCACTCTGCCAGCTGTAATAAAGAGGTTTTGAAGTAAATACAGCACCTTGTGTTGATTGTGAATCGTAAATGATACTGTAAACATCATCAAAACTTGAAATATTACAAACAGATGTAGCTGTAAGGCTGCTGGTTATATACACATATTCAAGCCATGTTCCTATTATAATTTCATCGCCACCATAAAAATCAAAAGCAACGATATACTCACCTACAGGAATATCTATATTATTTGCAGTAAACGTAAAGGTTCCGAGTATCGTAGAACTTTCTGATGTAGCAACTTTATCTGCTGACCTGTAATTTTCTAAATCAGTAGATTTATAGACGGTTCCAGTAACATTTTTTACGTTTCTAACAGGATAATTTACGGTAATATTAATTCTTCCAGTTCCTTCCGGCGATACCGAAGAAAGTTCCAGCGTAAAATTAATCTGAACATAATCTTCTGTAATATTTTTTGTTACAGAACCTGCATAGCTTGCACCGTTTGACTCTGTAGCAGTTAAAACAAAGGTATGTTCTGCCTTGGTTACTATCAGAGGATCTCCATTCATAGCTTCATATGCAGAAATATTCTTGTCTGAATTTCTTGCCCATTCAGCAAGCATTCGTCCGTCCATGGTTAGTTTATAACGAACAAAATCATTTGCTGTGAGCATAGGAAATGCCGTACGAGTTTCATCTGCCAAAGCAATTCGTATAAGTGCAGTATCGCTTTCATTTACGACAGGTGCTTGATGTATGCCTTTACATGCAGTAAGCAGAAGAAGAGGCAGTAGGCACAGCAATGCAAAAAGTTTATTTATAGTCAAAGATTTGTTATATGTTTTCATTCCGTCTCCTCCCTTATTTCTTAATTGAAATTACTGTCATAAAGGTCTTACCATTAGCATTCTTTGCAGTAAGAACTATAGAATAACTTCTGCCTTTTGTAAGATTAGCCTTACTAAAGGTCAGACTTGAATCTGTTGAACTAAGGGTTGCACCTTCAATTACAGAAGTTGCCGCAGCTCCATTAATTGTCCATGTATAATCTGTAAATCCTGCTGCAGGAACAAGTGTAATCGTACCGTTTTCTGAATCTTCACGTTTTGTAATTGAAATATCATCAGACAGAACAGTAATTGTAATCAATTCTTCTGCCCAATCTGCGTACAGTGTAATGTCTGATGTAAAGCTGTTTTCTGCAAGTTCTGTAAGACGTATACCAGAGCAGTCAGATGCCGTATACCAGCCAAGGAATACATAACCAGGTTTTGTCAATAAAGGAAGTTTTGTTTTTGTACCGTATTTGTGTGTAACATTATCTGTTGGCTTTAGAGTTTCCTGCAATTCATCACCGCCCTTTTCCAGATAAGTGATGTTATATACAGGTCTCTTCAGCATAACATAATTTCCTGATATCTCGACATTCCAAGGTGTGCCATCATTTGTATTATATGCAAACTTGTCTTTTGCATGTTCAAGCAAAGAAATATCACTTGAATACAAAATGTATTTATTTTCAATCATCTGTCTCGAAGTAATAGTTGCAACAGGAGTTGGTGCAGTCAATTCTTCTGTAATGGAAATACACTTATTCAAACCAGAACTGCCCATATAGCCACCATCATAATTCAGGAATACATCATTTTTATTATCTTCTCCCACAGGAATATAGGCTGCACCTGTAATAGTAAATGAACCACCGTAATTTGATACACCACCACCGTATCCAGCAACATTATTTTTGATTATACCGCCATTCATTGTGAAGGTACCTGAAGAATCAATTTCAACACCACCGCCATATTGACCTGCTGTATTCTCACTGATTTCTCCATCATTCATAATAAATATTCCACTACTTGCAGATACACTAACACCACCACCAGAATAAGAAGCGGTTGTGTTATTAGTAATTTTTCCACCATTCATTGTAAAAATTGAATTACTATTAATATATACACCGCCACCATTGACAGAGACTGTATTACCGCTTATTTCACCACCCTTCATTATGAGTTTAGCCAACAGTGTATTATTACCATAAATACTTATACCGCCACCATATTTTGAAGTGTTATTTGTAATTTTAGCTCCTTCTTCAATTATAAGAGAGCCAGAATTAAAGGTTATACCTCCACCATATCTTGATGTGGTAGTAGTATTAGTACATGTATTTTCTGTCACAAGTACACCACTTGCCAGGGTAACTTGAGTAGATGAATCGCCTATATAAATACCTCCTGCATATGAGGATTTACCCTTTGTAATTTTTATATCTTTTAAGGTAACTGGAACCGCAGTTCCAATCTGAAGAACATAATTGTTTTCATTACCATCAAGAATATCAGTTTCGTTATTTGAGACGCCTCTAATTGTAAGGGACTTTGCATTTTCTGCTGCTAAATTGCTGGATATAATTGAAGAACTACCAATAATACGGCCACTTACAAGAATTGTATAATCAAGTTTTGAAGCGGCACTCTGGATAGCACTTACAGCAGATGATATAGTTGCATATGGCTGTTCAGAAGATCCGTCACCAGTACTTAAACCTTCAGCACTTACATGGTAAACTTGACGTACCCATTTTGCATACAAGGTTATTTCATCAGTATATGCCAGTGCATCAAGAGTTTTAATTGCCTCACCAGAAGCATCGGAAGTCAAATACCAACCGCCAAATACAAAATCATTCTTTGTTGGAATATCAAGAAGAGTATCTGTATCATAAGAATGGATTGTCGCATAACCTGATTCATGAGTACCGCTAAAATCAGTGTTTCCGGAATCAAGATAGATAATGTTATAGTTTTCTGCAGTCCATTTTGCGTAAAGAATTACATCATCTTCTGGTTTATAAGTTGTAAAATCAACTTTTGTGCCGGAAGTAAAGTTTTCTGTTGTGTACCAGCCATCTAATTTGTAGCCGGTTCGAGAAACAGTCGGCTCTGTAACAGTTGAACCGCTTGCTACCTGCTGAATATTTACTAAACCACCACCATTTGAACGGAAGGAAACAGCAACTTTATCTGCTTCGTGAGCCTTCCAGTTTGCATACAAAGTAACATGTGTAGAAGCCTTAAAAGAAGATGAAGAGTCTTCATAAAGTGTACCGGTTCCATCTTTGGATAAAGTCCAGCCTTCAAATAGATAACCTTCGCGGGTAAAACCATTTTTAGTTAATGTAACTGCATGATTCTCTTGTCCGACAACACTGGCAGTCTGGCCTTCTACAGGTTCCGCTTCTGAACCATTACCGTCAAAGGAAACTGTATAATTCCACTTTGCATACAAATCGATATCGCCGACATAAGTACGTGCAGTCCAATCGGTTACTTCTGCGCCCGTGCATTCCTGATTTCTGTACCAGCCGCCAAAGTCAAGCTTCTGTTTAACAGGTATTTCAAGTTCTACATCCATATAAGGTGTATACTTTTTGTTTTGAGGATATACCATACCACCGTTTGGATAATATTTTATGATACCAACCTTTTGTAATGGTACATCGGCTTTAGAAACACTTGTATTTTTTCCACTTACAATAGCAACAATTTCTTCGTCTTCATAAACAGGCAAAGTGTAATCATTATTTGCATAGAAAGTAACAATTAAAATATAAAGTCCAGAAGGAATACTATATAGACCAATAAATAATCTATTGTTTGTGCCTTCTTGAGTACAATAAGGCGTTTCAGCATGAGTTTTTCCATCTTCTGTAGAATAAAGTGCCATTTTCCATGATTTAGCGCTTTCAGAAGAAGCTGAATATGAAGGAGAGAAAGATCCAGTTCCTGTACCAGAAAAAGAAGCAGGAATAAGTTTAAAAACAAGTACACTGTTCTCTTGTATTGTTTGAGTAACAGCTGCCTGATAATTTTCTTTGGTCTTTAAAAAGCCTGTCAAAACAAAATCATGTTCTCCCGCAGGCAATTCAACCTTTACACTAGTCATCATCTGATATGCAGACTGTTCTGTTTCTTCATCGTATGTCCACATATTGGTACGAAGGCCATCACATTCCAGAACGAAGCTTACAAAATCTTCCATAGCAATTTCCGGGAAGGCAGAACGTACTGGAGCTTCACATCTGATGCTAACTGAAACTTTCTGTCCATTCTCTACAGGAAGATTTTCTTCATCAATATGTATATCCTTACAAGAAGCAAACAGAAGAGCAAATAAGGTTATACTTAAAGTTGTAATATTTCTAATATATTTAATCGATTGTTTCATTTCTTTACCCCTCCTACTTCTGAATCCTTACAGATGCACTGCATGGTAAACCATTTTTATTCTTAGCTACAACACGAATGAAATATACATACTCTGCAAGCAGAGACGCTTTACTAAAGGTAAATGATTTACCATCACTACTTATGCTTGAACCAAAAATCATTTCTGTTGCAGCATTTCCTTCTATAAACCATGTATAATCTGTAAATCCATCAGCAGCAGTAAGAGTAACCGTAGTTTCTGTTTCGCTCTGACTTATACTGATATCACCAGATTCTATTGTTATACTCATTGCAGGTATATACCAGGAGGCATACAAACATGTGTCACCGTTTAACTCTGTAAAACTTGTAACTGGCTGGCCAGTGCAATTTTCTGTGGTGTACCAGCCTTCAAAAATATAACCTTCTTTTGAAGGAACAGGTAAATCTTTAGAACTGCCAAGTAAATAAGTAGAGGCTGGTGTACTAGAGAAGGTTCCACTAAAGTTTTTGTTTCCTTTATCTTTGTAAGTAATACTATACGATGGCATATTTGGACGAGCATATTTATAAGAGCTAGAGTTAGTATTAATAATAATTGGAACGTCAACACCATTAAACGGAGTAAGTGCAAAGAAATCAAGAACATCCTGAATTACCATATTGTTTTCTACACACAATACATTTTTACCATAATCCTGAGGAGTAATAGTTGCTACAGGAACTGCCCAGTCACTATTCTCATCTAAAGCTTCTAATACTCCGTCGACGTTGATATACGAGTCATAGCTTTGTGAGTA
>JAEEGK010007961.1_pt1 | contig 25143 bp, 19 predicted proteins | sample 8958771 | NCBI WGS metagenome assembly JAEEGK01 (sample SAMN16246547, study PRJNA631951) | gut metagenome | biome: gut microbiome; feature: rumen; material: SC-attached | host: Bos | place: Iran: Karaj | collected 2018-10
GGGAAATCAAGATCAGCAGCGCGGCGACAATCGACAGCAGGATGACCTGTGTCTTCACTTCCGGATGGCTCGTATGCAGCTTGTTGAACGGCTTCAGATAGTACCTCAACTGCAAACCCATCGCTTCAATCTCATCTAGATGCTGGTGCGCCTCCTGCATCTTCCGGATCGCATCGGACAGCGTATTCGGGTCCACGCTCGGGAACAGCTTCACATAACCCCTGTACCGGTCGTTGCCCAGCCAGTTGGTGGTACTCCATTCGCTATAGGATGCCATCGACAGCAGGATGTCATAATCCAACGTCCCGTTCTTCGGGAAATCCTCGAAGACGCCCTCGATGGTAAACTTCAGATCGGGCACATCCTTGTTGCAGATTTGCTTGCCGATGCACTCCCGCACTCCGCCCATCTTCCCGGCAAACGAGCGTGACACCATCACCGACCCGGACTTTGCGAGTGTCTTGACCGGATCGCCGGCCAGGATCGGCCTGTCAAAAACCTTGAAGAAACAGGTATCGGCACAAACAAGCGTAGCCCTCAACTTGTTCGCATCTTCGTCCAGATAGGTGTCTCTATTGAACACATAGGTCGTGCGGGTACCGACCTCCACCCCCGGGACCTCTTGCATAAAGCCCACGGCCACGGCGCCGCTCACCTGCCCATAATCGTCCTCATCGCCATTCTGCGAGTACCAGGTATAGATGGAATACACCCGGTCGATGTCCTTGTAAAAGCTGTCGTAGCTGAGTTCGAAGAACACCTTGGCAATGAGCACCACGCCCACCGCAAACCCCACGCCCAGGGACAGGACCTTGATCAATATATCTGAATTGCGTCGCATTAAAGTTCGTTCTTGACATCGGAGACGATCTGACCGTCGAAGAGGTCGATCGTGCGCTGAGCGCAGGCGGCGTCCTTCTGGGAGTGGGTCACCATCACGATGGTCGTGCCCTCGGCATTGAGCTCTGTCAGCAGGTCCATTACCTCCTTGCCATTCTTGGAATCGAGGTTACCCGTGGGTTCATCGGCCAGGATCAGCTTGGGGCCGGCGACGACGGCACGGGCGATGGCCACGCGCTGCTGCTGACCGCCGGAGAGCTGCTGCGGGAAATGCTGGGCGCGATGGCTGATGGACATGCGCTTCATGATCTCCGCGACGCGGGTCCTCCGTTCGGAGGAACTGATGTTCAGATAGCGCAGCGGCAGTTCGATGTTCTCATAGACATTGAGCTCATCGATGAGGTTGAAACTCTGGAACACAAAGCCGATGTTGCCCTTGCGGAACTTGGTGCGCTCTTTCTCCTTCAGACTGCCGACCTCGGTGCCGAGGAGTTCATAAGAGCCGCTGGTGGGATTGTCCAGCAGGCCGAGGATGTTCAGCAGCGTGGACTTGCCGCAGCCCGACGGGCCCATGATGGCGACGAACTCGCCGTCCTTGATTTCAAACGAGACGCCATTAAGCGCCGTGGTCTCAATTTCTTCCGTCCGGAAAACCTTGCTCAGGTTCGATACTTTGATCATATTATTTCTCTTTTTGTTATTATTCTTTTTTCAGTTCCATCGCCGGGTTGGTCTTCGCGGCTTTAAGGGTTTGCCAGAGGACGGAGCCGAAGGCGATGGTCATCGAAATTACGATGGCTACGACGAACACCCATCCATAGCCTTCGATGCGGTAGGCAAAGCGCTGCAGATACAACCGCGCGGCCCAGATGGCCAGCGGAATGCCGAAGGCGCAGGCGATGCCCACCATCAGCATATAAATGCGGACCGAACGCCACGTCTCCTGCTTCACGTCCGAGCCGAACACTTTGCGGATGGCAATCTGCTTGGCGTTTTCATCGGCAAAATAAGTGCTCATGGCCAGCAGGCCCAGCAGGGCGATCAGAACAGACAGCACGGCAAACAGTTCCACCAGGCGGAGGGTCCTCCGGACAGGTGCAAGCATCTGTTTGTTAATGTCACGCACAAAGCCGTGCCGCCAGGCGGGTTCTTCCACGCCGGAGGTCTCCAGCCGGTATTCCTTGTAAGCCTGTAGGATTGCTTTGTCGTAAGACTTGTCCTCTCCCGTAGTGCCGATGAGCATGCAGTTGTGGGACCTGAAATCTTCGGACCGGGCTACGACGACGCTGCCATTGGGATTGAAACTGCTCCCAGAGGCCGGAGCGGCGGGGAAATCCGTTACCACGCCTCCGATGAACTCCGGCTGGGCACCATTCAAATTGATTCTCCGGGGAAATACGGTGGACGTATCCGACACCGCGGCGGCGTTGAAGGCGCTGCGGCTCATCCAAAGCGAAGGCGCCAGAGGATGACCGAAATCTTCCTCCACCTCCAGTCCCAGCAGTTTGAAATAGGTGGTATCGCAAAAGATGACAGGCATCTCTACGCGATGCTGTTCATCCACCGTGATTCCCATGGTCATATTGATGAGTCCCGGAATGCCACGCCCCACGCCTGCCTTTGTCACGAAGGGTAGTTGCTCCACCTTGTCCTTGAAAAGCATCATCTCATCAAAGCTATCGGCAGAGCACTCAATGTAGTAGCGGTTCTCCGTAGCGGCATGCATCGGCCGTGCAAGCATATGGCGCATCTGCACTTCCATCACCAGCGCCATGGCAATCAGGAATACAGACAGGACGTTCTGCACCACGATAAACACTTTGCTCAGTACCATTTTGTTTCGGCGCCGCAGCGTTCCCTTGATCACGTCAATGGGCTCGTAGCGTGAAGCGATGACGGCTGGAAGAAGGCCGTTGATGATACCCAGGACCAGGATGCCGGCGATGTATGTCAGGATATACCCCGGCGTCATCATGAAAGAAAGCTTCACGCTGATGTCGCCCAACCCCAGCATCAGGCCATCCGGGTCACTAACAGAAATCAGTCTGTTCATCATGGGGGCCAGAAGGTCGGCCAACAGCAATGCCACGCCGAAGCATACGGCGGTGAAAGCCACGGATTCGGCGATGTACTTCCACAGGATGCCGGTCTTGTCGGCCCCCAGCAAACGGCGGGTGGCCATCTCCTTGGAGCGCTTGCCGGTAAGGGCCAGGTTCAGGTTCACGTAGTTGAAAACGGCCGAAAGCAAGAGCAGGAGTACGACCACCGTCAGGAGCCGGAGCATCTGGCCGTTGCCCTGCCGAGTGAGACCGTTGCTGTTGCCGATGGCAAAGAAGGCCTCGTCCATGCGGTAGGAGCGCCACTTGTCCACGTTTTCCGCTCGCCAGTTGGGGTCATAGTTCCTGTGTAGGAGATCCTTCACTTTGGCATTCACCTGTGCGAGGTCCGCATCTTCCCGCACGCGGTACCAGGTGGTGTAGTTGCCGATGCTGTTGAACCTGTACTCTCCGCCCGTTTCCGCGCCCCAGCTGCCTTCTATGTTGGTAATGATATCACAGGGCATGAAAAAGCTGCCGTCAAAATCGGCAAAGACGCCCTTGATGGTCTTGTCGGAACCATTGATGCTAAGGGTGGTGCCGATGAGACTCCCGGTCGAGCCGGGAGTGACGGATGCGTCATTGCCGACCCGATCGGCAATCTTTCTGGCGAAGGATTCGCTGAGGAGGACATCATCCTTCCCGACAAAATCATCGGCACGTCCTTCAATCATTTGATACTCAGGAAAAACCTGAAAGAAAGTAGCATCGATCTCCATTCCCGAGCACCGAAGCGGCTCATCACCTTTGCAGGCAAACGGCTGCCACAGCAGGGCAACGCGGGTCGCCATCTCCACCTCCGGGATGTTCATCTCCAGCTCCTCCTTGTCCCAATAGGACAGGCCCAGGTAGTTATCGCTTCCCAGCACGAACGTGCGCTTCCATTGAGGGGACTCGTGCGCCACTTCATACTGCTGCACGACATAAGTGCCGATCAGGATCACAAACGCCAGACTCACCGCCAGCCCTACCGCCTCAATAGCGGTATATAACTTATTTCTGGATAAAAATTTCAGATAACTCTTCATGATTCTTTAAAATACCAGGACATCACTGTCGCCGTAGGTGTCGTAGGCGGAGGTGATGACCATTTCGCCGGGCTCCAGGCCTTCCAGCACTTCATAGTACTGCGGGTTCTGCCGGCCGATACGTATCTCTCTTTTGACGGCTTTGTTGCCCTCTTTGTTAACGACGTATATCCATTTTCCGCCGGTCTTCTGGTAGAAGGTGCCGCGGGGGATGATGATGCCCTCCTCGGGCTGGCCGAGCTGGAGGTTCAGGTAGTAGGTCTGGCCGGCGCGGATGTTGTCCGGCTGCTCGCCGTCGAATTTGAAATCGGCCTTGAACTTGCCGTCGCGGACCTCCGGATAGACCTTGCGGATGAGGGTGGAGTACGTCTCCCCCTGGCGCTCGAAGGTGGCCGACAGGCCCGCCACGACGCGGTCGATGTAGTGCTCGTCGATCTGCGCCTCCACCTTATACATGCCCACGGAGTTGATCTGGCCGATTCTGGTGCCGCTGGCTATGCTCTGCCCCAGCGCCACGTCCAGCAGGCCGAGTTCGCCGTCGATGGGTGCTTTAACGATAAGGTTGGATTTGCGTTTGCGGATCATCTGCATGTTGAGCTGCATGTTCTCCAGGGACTCCTCCATGCGGTCGATCTGGGTACCGCGGTAGAGGCTGTCCTGCCGGGAACGCTCGGTCATCAGCTTGTATTTCTGCAAGGCCAGCCGGTAGTCCTCTTCGGCCTTCAGATATTCTTCCCGGGCAATAAGCTTGTCCTCGTAGAGCGCTTTCTGCTGCTCGTAGGCCCGTTTGAGCCGATCTACGTTCAGACCATATTCCAGCACGTTCTGGCGCACGTCCAGCTTCTGCTGCTCCATCTGGATCTGGGTATTGCGGAGGATGTTCTCCTTCTCGGCCAGTTCGGCCTCGGAGTTCAGGATCTGGAGGTCCAGGTTGTCGTTGTTCAGAATGAGGATGGCATCGCCGGCCTTCACCGGGGAGCCTTCCTCGATGAGGATCTTCTCCACGATGCCGCCTTCCTGGGGCGACAGCTGGATGGTGGTCATGGGCTGCACGCGCCCGCTGATACGGATGTAGTCGTTGAACTGGCCTTTGACGGCTTCTGCTACAATCAACGTGTCTTTGTCCACCCGAAGCGACTTATTGTTGGGCCGAGCCATCAGGTATATGACAAAAACCAGCAGCAGCGCGCCCATCCACCAGGGCAAAGCCTTCTTCGTAAACGCCACCCGCCATCCGGTTTTTTTCTCGATAATCTTATCCATACTATTTCGTCATTCCGGGCTTGACCCGGAATCTCTTATTTACTGATTGACGTATTCTATTCCATTGTAATAAAGGACCACGGCCTGCTTGATGAGGTATTGGAAGAGGCAGTTCATCTCGTCGGCGCGGGCGCGCAGGTAGTTGGCCGCAGCTGTCTGAAATTCCAGCGGGGAGATGAGGCCCTGCTCCAGTTTCTTCAGATTCAGGTTGTAGGCTTCCGACTGGACTTCGGCCTTGCGGCAGGCCAGCAGGTAGGCAGCCTCGGCCCCGTCGCGGTCCTGGATGGCCCGGCGCACCTCGCTTTCGACGTCCCGCCGCTTCTGATCCAGTTCGGCCGAGGCCTTTTCCAACGCATGCCTGCGGCGGGAGATGGAGGAATGCTTGCTGAGCCGGTTCCAGATGGGGAGGGAAACCGACAGTTCCACGTACTCGCCACCGTTGTTCCGGAACTGGTTCCAGTAGGGGCTGGTGGCCGCTCCCTGGTAAGTGTAATAGCTGGTACTCCAGCCTGCAGATACACTTACCGAGGGAAGCAACTGCCACTTCGCGGTGTTAAGTTCGCGTCTGGCGTTGAGTTCCTGCCAGGAGGCAATCCGGATAGAAGGATTGTGCTCCAGGGCGAAGTCTACCACTTCTTCGGCGGTGAGATTCCCGGTCAAGCCGGGAATGACGGAGGAGGAGGCGTCATGCCCGACCTGATCGGGCATCTCCGTCACAATGTCCAGGTCCTCGTCCATCGGCCAGAACATCAGGTCTTCCAGGGTCATTTTCCTGGACTGATACATATTATTTGAATAGGTTAGATTGTACAGTTGGTCGGCCAGATCGGCCTCCATCTGGACCACGTCGGCGTGGCCCTTCCGGCCCAGCTCCTCCTCACGGCGGGCCTTCGTCAGCGCCTGTTCGGCCACGGAGACCTGCTCCTCATAGACCTCGCTCAGGCGTTTGTAATACACTACGTTGTAGTAGGCTTCCATCACGGCCAGGCAGATATCGGCCTCGACCTGCTTTTCCAGGGACTCGGCGATGAGAAGGCCGGTCTTGGAAATCTTGTAATTGTTCACGGCCCTGAATCCGTCGAACAGATCGTATCCGGCCGATACGCCGTAGTTGTTATGGAAGGAAGTAGTATTGAAATAGGTATTCGTCTGCGGGTCGATGCTGCGGCCGAAGCTGTAATAGGCATAGACATCGGCCGAAATCCTCGGGGTGAAAAGCGCCAGGGCGGCGTCCCTGCGGTCCAGCTGCGCGTCGCCGGTGGCCGCCTGCTGGATGCGCGTCTTGGTGGAGTGGGAGATCGCATACTCCATGCACTCCTTCAGGGAGAAAGTAGTTTGAGCACTGGCGTGCACAATCCCTGCGAGCGCCAGTGCCATAACTACACACTTAATGATAAGTTCTTTCATACTTTATGTTTAACGCCCTCCACATAAGCACCCCGCGTGCCAAAACTGATAACTCATTGAATACCAACACGAAAAATAAAACATAAGACATAAAAAAAGTGTAAAGCCCTTTACAGACTTTACACTTTTGCTTTACAATTTGACAGCCTAGCGGAAGCGGAGCTCGAAGACGGTCCTGCCCGCCTCGCTGCGGAGCAGCACGATGGAGCCGTTGTGGTTGCGCATGATCTGGCGGGAAATGGAAAGGCCGATGCCCGACCCTTCGGCCTTGGTCGTATAGAAGGGGATGAAGATCTGCTCCTGGGCCGAGGGCGGAATCGGCTCGCCGTCGTTCGCGACCTCCACGATCACCTCGTCGTCCTTCCCCATCCGGGCCGACAGGTCGATCTGCTTCGCGCCCGCCTGGAGCGCATTCTTGATGAGGTTGATGAGAATCTGGGAGATCTGCCCTTCGTCGGCAAAGATCATGAGGTCCTTCTCTTCGGGCCGATAAGTGCAGGCAGCCCCGCAGGAAAGGAGGTACTCGCGGTTCAGGGAGATGACCCCGTCCATGAGCTCCTGCAGGTCCAGCGCCTTGCGGACAGGCCTCGCCACGCCGGAGAGCTGCCGATAGGTCTGGACAAAGCCGATGAGGTTCTTCGCGCTGTCGGAGATGGTCTCGAGGCCGGCCTTGACGTCCAGCTCGCTGCGGCCGTTCTCGTCCACGGACTTGGCCATGGCGTCGCTCAGGGACGCGATGGGAGAGACCGTATTCATGATTTCGTGGGTCAGCACCCGGATGAGCTTGGTCCAGGAATCCTGCTCGTGCTCCTGCCGCTGCTTCTCGAAGATGGTCCGGATGCGGTTGAGCGTGCGGTTGAAGCGGTTCTTGTCCTGGAAACGGAAGTTCAGTTCCCCGTCCTCCAGCGCATCCATCATGTAGGCCACCTTCTGGATATCCTTCCGGCGGACATACCACGCCGCAAGCCCGGCCGCGACAGCAGCCACGCAAACGACAAGCAGTATGATCTGCCAGAGGGTCACAGTCCGTACTTTTTCAGTTTCGCGTATAAGGTGGGACGGCTTACGCCCAGCATCTTCGCCGCGGCCGATATGTTGCCGCCCGTGCGCTCCATGGCCTCGCGGACGAGGGATTCTTCGCTACGCTCAGAATGACAGGAGGGCGCCAATCTGACAGCGGACGGGGCCGTCCTTTCCACCTGGATGTCGGCGGCGGTGAGGGTGGCGGATTCGCTCAGGATGACGGCCTTCTCGATGCAGTTCTGCAGCTCGCGGATGTTGCCGTTCCAGCGATGCGCCTCCAGCGCCTCCAGGGCCGATGCGTCCAGCCCCTCCAGCGTCCGGTGGTACTGGGCGGCATACCGCGCGATGAAGCGCTCGGCCAGCGGGCCGATGTCCTCCTTGCGTTCCCTCAGCGCAGGCAGATGGATGTGAACGGTATTGATGCGGTAGTAAAGGTCTTCGCGGAAGCGGCCCTCCCGGACCAGCTGCTCCAGGTCCATGTTGGTGGCGCAGATGAGGCGGATATTGACCGGCCGGGGCTCCGAGCCTCCGACACGGATGATGCTCCGGCTCTGGATGGCGCGCAGCAGCTTCGCCTGCAGGTGCAGGGGGATGTTGCCAATCTCGTCCAGGAAGAGCGTTCCGCCGTCGGCCTGCTCGAACTTGCCGGCATGGTCGGCGTGAGCGTCCGTGAAAGCTCCCTTGACATGGCCGAAGAGTTCGCTTTCGAAGAGGGTCTCGGTGATGGCGCCGGCGTCCACGGCTACCATCGGCCCGCCGCTGCGGAGGCTGCGGGCATGGATTTCCCGCGCGAGGACGTCCTTGCCGGTTCCATTTTCGCCGGTGATGAGGACGGTAGCGTCAGTGGGGGCGATTTTCTCCAGCGTACGGCGGATGGCCGCCATCGGCCTGGAGGAACCCCAGAACATGGGATCCCCGGTCAAGCCGGGGATGACGGAGGACGTCAAGCCGGGGATGACGGAGGTCGTCATGCCCGACCCCGATCGGGCATCTCTTTTCATGGCCTTGCGGGCCTTGTCGCGGGCGGCCGTCAGGACCTCGACCAGTTTGTCGTTGTCCCAGGGTTTCACGATAAAGTCGAAAGCGCCGCGCTTCATCCCTTCCACCGCCAGCTGGATATCGGCATAGGCGGTGAAGAGCACGACTTCCACTTCGGGGGCGATCTTCTTGACCTCCCCGGCCCAGTACAGGCCTTCGTTGCCGGTATTGATGCTGGTATTGAAGTTCATGTCCAGCAGCACCACGTCCGGGCGGAATTCTTCCAGCTTACCCACGAGCGTGGCGGGGGACGGAATCGTCTCCACCTGGGCGAAGTACATCGGGAGCAGGATCTTCAAGGCGCTGCGGATGCCCGCATTATCATCTACGACCAGTATTTTACCTACTTTGGAAACCATGCGAATAGTTTTTCAGACAAAGATATTCTTTTTTTATCGGTGCACAAAAAAAGACGGCCTTGCAGTCGTCTTCTTTTGTGGGAGGAATTACATGCGGGCCTTTTCGTCGGCGCCGGCACCGGTTCCGCGGTACTTGCTCTTGGCCGTGTTGAAGTTGTAACGGATAGAGAATTTCACGCGCTGGGTGTCCATCTTGTTGGTCTGCCAGATCGTGTGGCTGCCGAAGTCGGACTGCACGTCGTAGTGGGCGAGGCCGGCGAGGTCGTGTCCTTCCAGGCGCAGGATCAGGGAACCGTCCTTGAGCAGGGACTTCTGTACGGCGGCGCTCAGGTCAAAGTAGTTGCTGGTGATGTACAGGTTCTGGATGTGACCCTTGGTATGGAGTTCACCGCCCAGTTCCAGCTGCCAGCCGTTCTTGAAGCTGAAGGTGTTGAACATCTGCGCCACGAACATGGGCTTTCCGTTGAACGTCGTCTCGCGGTAACCGGAGAGCTCGCGGTCGTCGGGGGCGTTGATGGTGAGCCACTGGGGCATCATACCCACGGTGTAGTTCAGGTTCCAGATGCCGATCGTGGGCGTGAAGTTCACGAAAGCCTGCAGCGTGCGGTAGGGCGTCTCGATGTTGCGGGGCTTCACCAGCACCACACCCTCGTCATTGTAAGGAGAGCTCCAGACCATGATGGCATCGTCGGTGCGGGAGTAGTTCACAACCAGCGTCACGAACTTGTACACGGCGGTGAGGCTTGCGTCGCGGATGATTTCCGGCTGCAGCATGGCGTTACCGCTCTGCCAGATGTAACGGCTGTTGTAGCGGATGGCGCTGGACAGGTTGGAGTAGGAAGGACGGCTGGTCTTGGTGCTGTAATTGAGCATCACCTGCACCGGGCCGAAGGCGTTCGCATAGGAAACCGTCGGGAACCAGTTGTTATAGTGGTTGGACTGGTTGGCCGATGCGTCGATGGCATCCTCGTAGGAGAAGTTCACATGCTCGTAACGAACGCCGGCGCTCAGCTGGCCGACACTAGGCACGTAGAAGGCATAGTTCGCGAAAGCCGCGATATTGTCCTCCTTGACCCGGGCCGATGAAGAAGAAATGGCAGCGATGTCGGCCATAGTAGTAGAGTAGTCATCCTTACGGCGCGAGAAGGACTCCTCTGTTCCCGCCTGCAACTGACCCATCCAGATGGGGTAGGACAGAACAGCCTTCGCAGCATACATACGGTTGCTGTTGGAACTCGCGCTGGCCACGCTTTCGTTATGTGTAATCTCGCTGATTTCGTTGGCGATGAATTTGTTGGACGCATCGCTGCCATAGTAATCCAGGTTGACGTCGATACCCAGCTTTCCGCCGACCAGGCCGTTGTAGTACAGGTTGGCGCCCAGGGTACCGGTAGGTTTGTCGTACATGGTTTCGTTGGAGGTGGTGGTGAGCTTGTCGGCCTCTTCACCGTCCACGAACACATGGTCTTTCACAATCATGTCCACATTGTAGGTGAGCTGACGGCCCCATTCGACCTTGCCGCCCACGGAGTGGTAGGGAGAGATCTGCCAGTTGACACCCGCGTTTCCATGCAGCTTGGAATCCTGATACTCGTTGAGCAGGTAGCCGTCGTTCAGGATGTGCTTGTTCACGCCATAGGTGTTCTTCACCAGGTCGCTCTCCTGGCGGCCCGTGGTGCGGGCATAGTTCACGCCGGCGAAGATGTCCACTCCGCCTGTGCGGTAATTGAGATTGAAGTCGGCGAAGGGGTCGTTGCCCTTCTTCCAGGTCAGGGACTGGGCGTCGGCGGCATTCAGGCTGAAGCCGAAGCCTTCGCCCTGGCGCTTGACGGTGCGGATGCGCACCACCGCACGCACGGTGGCGTCGTACTGGGGACCGGGGTTGGTGATGACCTCGATGTTCTGGATCTCGTTACTGGCCAGACGGTCCAGTTCCGAGGCGTCCGACATGCGGCGGCCGTTGATATACACCACGGGAGCGCCCTTGCCGATGACCTCCAGGCCATCCTGGCCGCTGATGACGCCCGGCGTCTTGGCCAGCACATCCTTGGCGCTGCCCACATTCTCCAGCACGGAGCCGTGGACGTTGGTCTGCAGGCCCTCGCCCGTCAGTTTCGTTTTAGGCATGACGACCGAGATAGCCGCGCCCTGAAGCAGGGCGGCGTCGTCCAAAAGGGTGACGACCATTCCGTCAACAGGCGTGACAAAGCGGGTCTGATAGCCCAGCATAGCCACCATCATGATGCCGTCGTTTTCTTTGGTTTCAATATAGAAGGAACCGTCTTCTTCGGTAACGGCACCACACACTACGGTTGAATCGGCCTTGGACAGCACGGCCACGTTGGCGTAAGCGATCGGCTCGCCTTTTTCATCTACTACCTTTCCCTTCCAGTCGCGCTTGGCGCTGGCGGTTACTGCGGTGATTAGCAGCATGGTAAGTACAAATAGTTTCTTCATTGTCTGCGTGTATTAGTTTAATAGTACACCGCAAAGGTAAAACAATAATTCCTATTTCCAAAACTTTTTTTAAAAAATTTCGGAAATAGTTAAGTTATCGGATTACAAAGTCTGCATATACGGGGAAGTGGTCGGAGGGATAGCCTCCGTACAGCGTATTGTCGCAGCGGTAAGAGACGGGGGTGACGCCCTTTCCCCTATAATAGATAAAGTCGATGCGATGCTCGGCCGCAGGGGCCTCCCACTGCCAGGCGTTGAACGTTCCCTCCGGGCCGGAGCGCTTATCGGCCGGCAGAGACAGGAAGACGTCCTCCCAGTGCTGGCGGTGAACGGCGCTGCACGCATCGGCCTCGTTGGCGTTGAAGTCTCCCAGGAAGAAGGAAGGGAAGCCCCTGGGGTTGAAGCGGGCTTCCATCTCTGCGTAGATGTGCGCGTTGGCGGCGTGCTGGTCCTTGTTCAGCGGGGCATGGGTGACCATCACGAAGAGCTCCCGCCCGCCCTTTTCCAGCAGGGTGAGGCAGAAGCCGCCGCGCGTATAGTTGGCTTTCCAGGCCGGGACGGTGTCGTTGGACTGGCGCTGCTCCGGCGGGTCCGAGAGCCAGAAGAAATGCGGCTCCCCTTCCAGCGTGAAGCGGTCTTTCCGCCACAGCAGGCCGTGGGCGCGGGTGCCCTTGCCCTCGTCCGAGTAAGGGTCGAAGAAATAGCTGTCGTAGGGAAGTCCCTGCTCCTCGAGCATCCGGGGGATCGAGGCCTGCTCGGCCGATCCGATCTCCTGCACGCCGCAGATATCCATGCCGCAGTTCAGGAACGACTGGAGCAACCGGGACTCCCGAAGGGTCCAGTTGTTCTCCTCGCTATGGGAATCCAGGTTGGCGAAACGCAGGTTGTAGGAGCCTACCCTCACCGGTATTTGCTGCCGGCAGGCGCACAGAAGGGCCGCCGCCGCAAGACAAAGGAATAGCTTTTTCATGACATACAAAGGTACAAAAAATTTATCGGCGCATCCCTGCGCCGATAAACTTCTCACAAAATACTATTTATTAACCTTTTCGGATAGAAAAGGGGTTTTCCGAGTCTTAGCAACTTACAACTGCAAAGATAGAGTACAAAATGAGAACGAACACTATCCGGGTGTCCATTCTTTTTTTCATATGTTCAATGTTACTGATTGTCGGGGTACAGGAACGGATGCAGGAAGTCGTTACGCTCGCTGGCCCAGAGCGAATCCGACCAGATTCCATGGCCGTAGGTGGGAAGGCAAAGCCAGTGCTTTTCCTTCGTTCCCAGGTTGTTATAGATGGCGAAGTTGGTATGCGGCGGGCAGGTCGGATCCTGCAGGCCCCAGCACATGAAGGCAGGCACCTTCACGCGCGGCGCGAAGTTCTTGACGTCGAAATAGCGCAGGGTCTGCATGAGCTCCTCGCGGGGCAGGCCGATGGCATCCGCCTCTTCCAACGCCTCATGGACGGGCCACCAGACGATGCGGGCATAGTCGGGGTAGTCGCCGAGGAAAGGAACGCCGGGGGCGACGGCCTTGATGCGCCCGTCGAGGGCGGCCGATACGACGGTGAACGCACCGCCCTGGCTTTCTCCCCAGGCGACGATGCGGTCGGCATCGGCCTTATCCAGCGAAGCCACGTAATCCACGGCGCGCTTGACGTCGCAGAAGGCGCCCCGGTAGTAGAAGGTCTCCTTGGAGGTGATGCCTCGGTCGATCCAGCGGGCTTTCTCGTCGCGGAAGATGCCCTGGTCGCGGACGCTCACCAGGTAGTTGATCTGGTTCGGGTTGGCCGAGGGATCTTCGTAGTAAACGTCGGCTCCATAGCCCATGTAGGTGATGCAGACGGGATATTTTCCGGGCGCATTGGGAAGGGTGAGGACACCGCCGGCGACGGCGCCGTCCAGGGAGGCGTAGTTCACCAGGTAGGTGGTGCGGTCTTCATTGGAATAGGCGGGGACCTCGGTCAGGACGGGCTCCAGGGGAACCTGTGCCAGTTCCTCGAGGGTGGCGCTCCAGAAGGCGTCGAAGTCCTCCGGGGTATCGGAGGGGCTGACGACTTCGTCCGGACGGACGCCGATGTTCCAGCGCACGGAGTCCCGCAGGCGCACTTCGTAGAAACCGGGTTCCAATCGGCCCAGGGCAACTTCGATGGTGCTGTCGGGGGCGACGGTGATTTCCGTGGCCAGGACAACGTCGGGTTCGTCGGCCATCAGGGAGAGGTCGGTCACGAGCTCAAAGGTGGCGGGGCCGGGGGCGGCGTCCACATGGGTGGACAGCGTGTAAGGGCCTTTTTCGAGGAAAAGCCATCCCAGCTCGGGGGAGGCGGAACGGCCTGTAGGCGTTACGTTTGTCTGGCAGCCGGCGAGCAGGAAAATGCCCAGGGCAGACCATAGGATACTACCTTTCATAGAACAAATTAGTCATTAGTTATGATACAAAAATAGCCATTTTTTATTACCTTTGTACGATTTTTAAAGCATATATGCGGAACTTACGTATTTTCCTGCTCCTGGCCCTGCTGATGATGGGCAGTGCCGCCTGCAAACCTGTTAGAAACAATTACACCGTCATCATTTCTCTGGACGGCAACCGTTGGGATTACCCTTCGTACTACAACACCGAATTCTTCGACTCCCTGGCCACCGTAGGCGTGTCGGCCCGTATGGAACCTTCCTACCCGGCCTCCACGTTCCCCAACCACTATACGCTGGCCACCGGTCTGGTTCCCGACCACAACGGCCTGGTGAACAACAGCTTCTGGGATCCCGAGCGCGAGTACAGATACTCCATGGGAGACTCCCTCTGCCGCTATGACCCCCACTACTACCTGGGCGAGCCCATCTGGATCACCGCACAGCGTCAGGGCGTCAAGACCGGCAACGTGTACTGGGTAGGCTCCGACATTCCCATCAAGGATACGTATCCCACCTACTACCGCAAGTGGGACGAAGACCCGCACTGGAGCTTCGAGGAGCGCGTGGACGAAATCGTCCGCCTGATGAGCCTCCCCGAGGAGGAGCGTCCCCGCCTGGTGATGGGTTACTTCGACGAGCCCGACCACAACGGTCACGTCTATGGCCCCATCTCGCCGGAAACCAAGGAAATGGTAGAGCACATGGACAGCCTCATGTGCCAACTGTATAACCGCCTCAAAGCTCTCCCCTACGGAGACAAAATCAACTTTATCGTCCTGGCCGACCACGGCATGGAGGACATTTCCCCGGAGCGTTTCATCTCCTGGTGGGATGTCATCCCCGAGGAATGGACAGAACAGGTCATCGCAACCTCTCCTACCAGCATCTTCGCCAAGGAGGGTTACGTGGACAGTCTTTATAACCAACTTTCCCAAGTAGAGCACCTCAGTGTCTGGAAACACGGAGAGGTGCCCGCCGAACTGAACTATGGCACCTCCGACCGTCTGGGAGACCTCATCGTCGCCCCGGACCTGGGCTGGCAGTTCGCCTCCGCTCCTTCCAGGAACAAAGGCGCCCACGGCTACAGCCCCAAGGAAGAGGACATGATGGTTGCCTTCCGCGCCGTCGGCCCGGACTTCAAGACCGGATATGAAGCTCCTTTCACGGAAGGGGAGCAGTCGGCCTTCCACAATGTCGACATCTACCCCCTGCTGTGCGAACTGCTGGGTATCCAGCCTGCCTCCACGGACGGACAACTGAAGAGAATTCGCAAAATACTTAAATAAAACATGGGAAAACATTTTACACTGCCTTATGACGGCGGGCTCATCGAGAAGAACCTGCCTGCCGACATTCTCCACACCTACGAGAAAATCTGGACCTACGTGTACCCGGAATCCCGTCCGGCTTCCTACGCCATCGCAGACCAGATCGTAGATGCCATCAACGCACACAAGGACGGCCTGTTCCGTCTCGGTCTCACCACGGGTTCCACGCCCACTTCCCTGTACAATGAGCTGGCCCGCCGCTACGAGGCCGGCAAAGTCTCCTTCAAGAACGTAGAGGTCGTATCCATCGACGAGTACTATCCTTCCTCCAACAAGGAAGCCCAGAGCCGCAACAACCGCCTGCACAAGGAACTGCTGGACCTGGTGGACATCAAGAAGGAAAATATCCACATCCCTGACGGCTCCGTGCCCGCAGAGAAACTTTCCGAATACTGCAACGACTTCGACAAGAAGGCCCGCGGCGTCGATCTGCTGGTCATCGGCATCGGCGAGCAGGGTCAGGTCGGCTTCAACGAGGCCGGTTCCAACGAGAAGACCCACACCCGCGTGGTGCGCCTCTCCTACGCTTCCCGCAAGCGCCAGGCAGGTAACTTCAACAACGACCTCTCCGTCACCCCGGACAAGGCCATCACCGTCGGTATCGGCACCATGCTCAGCGCCAAGAAGATCATCCTCATGGCCTGGGGCGAGGACAAGGCCGCTGCCGTGAAGGCCATCGCCGAAGGTAACGAGACCGTCGATTGCCCCGCATCCCTGCTGCAGGAGCACGACAACATCTCCTTCTACGTGGATGAAACCGCAGCCAGCCTGCTCACCCGCAGCGAAGCACCCTGGCTGGTCGGTCCCTGCGACTGGACGCCCAAGTTCGTCCGCAAGGCCGTGGTGTGGCTGTGCCAGGTAACCGGCAAGCCCATCCTCAAACTCTCCGAAAAGGACTACCTGAACAACGGCCTCAGCGAACTGCTGGAGACCGTCGGCGCCTTCGACAAGATCAATATCGACGTCTTCAACGACCTGCAGCACACCATCACGGGCTGGCCGGGCGGCAAACCCAACGCCGACGACAGCACCCGTCCCGTGAGCGCCAAGCCGTTCCCCAAGACCGTCCTCATCTTCTCCCCGCACCCGGACGACGACGTCATCTCCATGGGCGGTACCTTCATCCGTCTGGCCACCCAGGGCCACGACGTACACGTAGCCTACGAGACCTCCGGTAACGTGGCCGTGCACGATGACGTCGTGCTGCAGCACATGGACTGCGCCTTCCAGCTGGGCTTCGCCGACAAGTTCGACGAGGTGAAGAAGCTGGTGGAGAGCAAGGTCCCCGGCCAGCCCGAGCCCCGCGCCCTGCTGGAAATGAAGGGTGCCATCCGCCGCAGCGAAGCCCGCGGCGCCGTGCGCAGCTTCGGCCTCAACGACAACACCAACGTCCACTTCCTGAACCTGCCCTTCTACGAGAGCGGCGGCATCAAGAAGAACCCCCGTACCCAGGCCGACGTTGACATCATCAAAGACCTCATCCAGAAACTGAAACCCCAGATGATCTTCATGGCCGGTGACCTGGCAGACCCGCACGGAACCCACCGTGTCTGCACCGAGGCCGCCATGGAAGCCATGGACCAGCTCAAGGAAGAGGGCAAGAATCCCTGGATTAACGAAACCCACGTCTGGCTGTACCGCGGTGCCTGGATGGAGTGGGAACTGGGCCGTGTAGATATGGCCGTTCCGCTGAGCCCGGAAGAAGTGGTGAAGAAGCGCCACGCCATCTTCCGTCACCTCTCCCAGAAAGACATCGTGCCGTTCCCCGGCGAAGACCCGCGCGAGTTCTGGCAGCGCGCCGAAGAGCGCACCCAGAATACCGCCAAGCTCTACAATGACCTGGGCATGGCGGAATACCAGGCCATGGAAGTATTCTTAAAACTTTACTAATTATGAAAATCATCATTCGCGACAATGCCAAGGAAGGCTCCCTCTGGGCCGCTCACTACATTGCAAAGCGCATCAAGGAGAAGGCCGCAAAGACCGACAAGCCCTTCGTCATCGGCCTTTGCACCGGTTCCACGCCCATTGAGACCTACGCAGAGCTCATCCGCATGGTGAAAGCCGGCGAGCTGTCCTTCAAGAACGTCATCTCCTTCAATATGGACGAGTATGTCGGTCTGCCGGAGAGCCACCCCGAGAGCTACCACAGCTTCATGCACCGTTACCTGTTCGACCAGATCGACGAGAAGCCCGAGAACATCCACATCCTCAACGGCAACGCCAAGGATATCGAGGCCGAGTGCGCCGCCTACGAGCAGGCCATCGTGGATGCAGGCGGTTTCGACCTGTTCCTCGGCGGTGTCGGTGAAGACGGTCACATCGCCTTCAACGAGCCCTTCTCTTCCCTGTCTTCCCGCACCCGCGTGGTCACCCTCACCCAGGACACCCGCGAGGTGAACGCCCGCTTCTTCGATAACGATCCCAAGGCTGTGCCCGCACAGGCCCTTACCGTGGGCGTAGCCACCGTGCTCAGCTCCAAGGAAGTGGTCATCCTGGCCTTCGGTTCCAAGAAGGCCCGCGCCATCAAGGACGCCGTGGAAGGACCCATGTCTCACTACTGCACCCTCAGCGGTCTGCAGAATCACCCCGCCGGCACCATCGTGTGCGACGAGAACTCCATCTCCGAGGTAAAGGTGAGCAGCTACCGATACTTCAAGGCCGTAGAAGCCGCCGAGAAGCTTTAATCAACAGGAAGACCGACTCTGTTTTGGGCCGGTCTTTCATTTTTTCTAAATATCGCTTGCGATATAAATATTTTGTCGTATCTTTGCATCGTGAACGATATAAAATGACAAGATATGGCAAAGATTTATGATTTCAAGGCCCTGAACAACAAGGGCGTGGAGGTAGATTTCTCCCAATATGAAGGCAAGGTCCTGATGATTGTGAACACCGCTTCCAAATGCGGCTTTACGCCTCAGTACGACGGCCTGGAGGCCCTGTACCAGCGTTACAAGGACCTGGGTCTGGTCATCGTAGGCTTCCCCTGCGACCAGTTCGCCCACCAGGAACCCGGCTCCGACGCAGAGATCGCCGAGTTCTGCCGCCTCAACCATGGCGTCACCTTCCCGCTGATGGCCAAGATCGAGGTGAACGGCGAGCACACCCACCCCATCTACGAATATCTGAAGAAAGCCGCCCCCGGCACCTTCGGGAGCTTCATCAAGTGGAACTTCACCAAGTTCCTCATCAGCCGTGACGGAACCGTCATCAAGCGTTTTGCCCCTACCACTACGCCCGAGGCAATGGAAAAGGACATTCAGGACATGCTCTAAACCATGAAAAACGAACTCAAACTGGAAAACCAGCTCTGCTTCCGCCTGTACACGGCATCCAGGCTCATCACGCAGGCATACCATCCCCATCTGAGCCAGCTGGGCCTCACCTATCCGCAGTACCTGGTGCTGCTGGTGCTGTGGGAAAAAGACGCCCAGCCGGTGAACGATATTGCCAAGCGGCTGTACCTGGAGACCAACACCGTGACACCCCTCCTCAAGCGCATGGAGGCCGACGGAATCCTCCGCCGGGAGCGCGGGGCCGACGATGCCCGCCAGGTCATCGTGAGCCTTACGGACAAAGGCCGGGCCCTGGAGAAGGAAGCGGGTTGCATTCCCATGAAAATGGCAGGTGCCGTTTCCTGCCGGAGTATTACGGAGAAAACGGCACCCGCCTTATTTCAAACGCTGGATGATCTCATCCACACGCTGGCTCCTTAACGGGAGCCTTTATTATTCATCCATGTGAAGGACGGGCGGCGGCAGCATAGGCACGGGGCGACCTTCAGGATAGGTAACACCGTCCGGAAGCATCACCGGGGAGCCAGAACCATCACGCAGGGGATCCGTCGGGACATCCTTGTCCAGGAAGTCGCTCACGCTTACAGCAGGGAGACCGGCCAGGGCCATGATGCGGTTCACGATGAGGTAACGCTGCCAGGTAGAGAAGTAGAAGCGGTTGTCTATCATACAGCTGATCTTCTCACTGCGCCAACGGTTGAACATAGACACCTGGCCACCCTGGAAGACGCTGATACGCTGGGCGTACAGCGGGTTCTTAGCCATCTTTGTCTGGATAGCCGAATCGAAGAGTTCCGCCCAAGGGGTCTCGGAGGCGTCGGATGAGGCAGAAATGTTCAGAGCCATGGGGACAGCCCAGCTGTGCTGTTCAATCGCAGTGACCGCATCCTTGTACGAATCGTACCAGTATTCGTCGGCCAGTCGCCCGAAGCTATGGCCACCGAACTCGTGGACGACGACATTGCGCCAGTCACCGTTGCTGTTACGACCCATTTCATCCTTCTCGGCACTCGTAACCGTACGCGTATTACCCGGTGCGGCGGTGACGCTGGCCGCTTCGGTAGCATAGTAAGACCAGCTCAGTTTTCCGTTTGTCTTCGGGACCATGCAATAGGTAAATCCGGACCCATACATATGGGCAATACCGCCATAACGACCGTCATTGATCAGCATCAGGATCGGGACGTTGTTGATGGAACGGGAGCCGTCGGCCAGATCCGGACAGAAAGTCTTCACAAAACTCGTAATACGATCCGCGTTGGCAGACATGTGATCATAATCTTCCCGTTCCCAGGTGGACTGGAAGAAGCAATCCTTGTTCTGCTCCTCTGCAGTACCGTCATAAATACGGGCGCCGGATTCATTGGAGGCCACCTGCATGATCCACACATTGAAGTAGTCGCGGTATGACCTGTAGGGTTCTACGCTGAACAGGGCATCGATGGCGGCTTTTGCGTCATCCTCATACTTGCTCAGATCCCCAGCAGTGTAACCGTCCGGAATGACGGTGATCACCGCATACTGGTCATTGGGAGTATCCTTGTGCTCGATGTACAACGAGGCCACGGAAGAGGAATTGTCAAAGGCGTCTCCCAGGGCAATCGTACCAAAGTCGGTGATGCGGGAGCGGTTCAGGACGACCTGCTTGACAGAGAACTTCTTGGTGCTCTGGGAACCGTCTGCGTTGGTGAAGGTCATGCTGAAATTCTCCAGCGCACAGGGAGCGACCACCATGTAGTAATCCGTATCGACGGCGAAGTCGCCCGCCAGGGAGACATCAGAATACAGAGGGGTCTTGCCGGTGAAATGCAATCCGTCGATAATGGACGGATCTGTGGCATCAGCATAGAAAAGCACACCGCCGGACACGGTGCTGGAACCGGCATTGAGCGTCACCTTCTTAACCTGGGATACAACGTCTCCGGAAAGGCGGAATTTCAGGACGGCCGCGAGATTTTTGAAATGAAGCTCCGGATCGTCCTGGGACGCCGCCGAAGCATAGGAAACATTGGCTTCTTCGGCCACTGAGCCGGCCGTGGCAGTCTGCACACGAGGGATTTCCACCCCCAGAACGATTTTATCGTTTTTGTGCGTCAGGCCCAGGAAAGACTCCGACGGATAAACGCAGTTGAAAACGGTATAGTCGGAAGAGAACGTTCCGCCCGAAGTAAACGTCGCGGAACTTCCCCCCGTAGCAGTTGTATAAGACGTGTGAGTGTAAGTGGCGGCGGTTTCGCCCTTCATGGCTATCATTCTGAAGGCGTCACCGGCCGTCCAGCTCACGGAGGCGAAAGTGCCCTCGCCGTTCAGGGCAAGCTGCGACTTGGTAGAAGGGACGACATCGGCCACTACTGAATGGGAGCCGGGGATCGTGGCCTCGATGCCCTCGCAGGGAATGCACTCCCAGTAACCGGGCTCATACTGTTTAACAGGCTGTTCTGTCTCCAGGGTAGTCTTGCCGCAGGAAAGCGCCAGGAGTGCTAACGCGGCGAAAGGAATAAGCTTTTTCATAGTGCTTCAGGATTAGAACAGGTTGAAGAAATCGGGTTCCATGACGAAACCGGGATCAACGGGATCTACCGCGTAACCTTCGTTACTGGCATTGTTAAGAACGCCGTCGGCTGGATATAACTCCAGCGCGACGACGTCAGGGGAAATGTACTTTTTATTCATGAGTTACAGAAACTATTCTTCCTCGGTGTCCTGGGCGGCGTACTCGGCCAGAAGCTTGGTCTGTACGTCGGCGGGAACCTGGACGTATTCGGCAAACTTCATGGAGAAAGTGGCGGAGCCACCGGTGAGGGAACTCAGGACAGTGGAGTAGCGGTAGAGCTCTGCGAGCGGCACGCGGGCGTGCAGCACGGTGAAGCCCTTGTCCATATCCTGATTCATGATCATGCCGCGGCGGGTGTTGAGGTCGCTCATGCAAGGGCCGACATACTCGTTCGGGGTGATGATGTCCACATTGTAGATAGGTTCCAGGATCTTCGGGCCTGCGTTGCGGAAAGCCTCCTTGAAGGCGTTACGGCCGGCGATGATGAAGGCGATTTCCTTGGAGTCCACGGGGTGCATCTTACCGTCGTACACATAGACGCGGATGTCACGGGCATAGGAACCGGTAAGGGGGCCTTCCTCCATCTTGGACTTGATACCCTTGAGGATGGCGGGCATGAAGCTGAGGTCGATGGAGCCGCCCACGACGCAGTTGTAGAACTCCAGCTTGCCGCCCCATTCGAGGTCGGTGATATCCTGGCTCTTGAAGTTGAACACGGTATCCTTGCCGTCGATCTTGAAGTTCTTCGGGGCTTCCTGGCCTTCCACGTAGGGGCAGACCAGCAGGTGCACCTCACCGAACTGACCGGCGCCGCCGGACTGCTTCTTGTGACGGTACTGGGCCGTAGCGATCTTGGTGATGGTCTCGCGGTAAGGCACCTTGGGAGCGTAGAGCTCGATCTGGAGCTTGAACTCGTTGGTGATTCTCCACTTGACGTAGTTGATGTGCTGCTCGCCCATACCGGTGAGGATGGTCTGGCGCAGTTCCTTGGAATATTCCACGCCGATGGTGGGATCCTGGGCGGCAATCTTATTGAGGGCGTCGCCGACCTTGGCTTCGTCGTTCTTGTCCACGGCCTTCACGGCGCAGCGGTACTTGGCGTCCGGGAATACCATGTGCTTGATGGCTTCCTGTCCGGGAGCGGCGAGGGTGACGTCGGTCTTGCCGGCCTTCAGTTTCATAACGCAACCGATATCACCGGCGCAGATCTGGGACACTTTCTCCTTCTTGGAACCGGCCACGGCGTAGATGGCGCTCAGGCGCTCGGTGTTGCCGGTTTCGGGGTTTACGAGGTCGGCTCCTTCGTTGAGGGTACCGCTCATCACCTTGAAGTAGGAAACTTCTCCCAGGTGCTGTTCCACGGTGGTCTTGAAGATGAACAGGGACACGGGGCCGGCGGGATCGCACTTGACGGTGCCGCCTTCCACGGTGGGCTCTTCCTTGCCTTCCGGAGAAGGAACCACGTTCACGGTGAATTCCATCAAGCGCTTGATGCCGATGTTCTCCTTGGCGGAGGTGCAGAACACGGGGATGGCGTCTCCCTTGAGGATGCCGTCACGCAGACCGCCGCGGATTTCGTCGGTGGTCAGCTCCATGGTCTCGAAGAATTTCTCCATGAGGGCGTCGGAGCCTTCGGCGGCCTTCTCCATGAGGGCGGAGCGACGCTCTTCGGCTTCGTCGGCGTATGTGGCGGGGATATCGAGTTCTTCGTTCTTTCTATTGTAGTACTTCATGGTGATGACATCCACGAAGCCTTCCAGGCCGGGGCCGGGGTTCACGGGGAACTGGCACACGATGGCCTTCTTGCCGAATTCTTCGTTGACGGCGTTCAGCACGCCTTCCCAGTTGGCCTTTTCGTGGTCCATCTGGTTCACGGCAATCACGATGGGGATATGATAGTTGCTGGCATAGCGGGCATACAGGGAGGTACCCACCTCGATGCCGGCGGTGCCGTTCATCACCATAATGGCAGCATCCACCACCTTGAAGGCCGACAGGGCGCCGCCCTGGAAGTCGTCGGAACCGGGGGCGTCGATGAAGTTGATCTTACAGCCGTTGATCTCGCCGTACAGCGGGGTGGCGTTGATGGACTTCTGGTTGGCCTGTTCGAATTCGGAACTGTCGGAAAGGGTGTTCTTATCTTCTACGGTGCCGCGACGGTCGATTACCTTGCCTTCGAAGAGCATAGCTTCGGACAGCGTGGTTTTGCCGGAATGCGGGGCACCGATAAGGACAATGTTGCGAATGCTTTTTGTAGTGTAAGTTTTCATGTGTATATTAATTATTAGTCGTGCGGTTTATGCGGAATACAAATATAGCGACTTTTCATTCAAAAGCAAGATTCCGGCAAAAATATCTAACTTTGCCGCGCCGTTATGTCAAGGAAAGCCGAAATAGAGCCCATCTTCCAGGCGTGGTACCGTCCACTGTGCCTGTACGCGCTGCATTATCTGGGGAATCCCGACGCGGCAGAGGACGTCGTACAGGAGGTTTTCATCTCCCTTTGGAAGCAGGACGGGCCGATTGACAACGCAAAAGCGTGGCTGCACACCGCCGTCCGCAACCGATGCATCGACCAGCTCCGACGCAGCAAGACAAAGGAGCTGCCGCTGCCCTGTGACCTGGACGGGCCGATAAGCGACGAGGAAGCCTTCGACCGTTCCTCCCTGGAAGCCCGCCTCTGGGCCGCCGTGGAGGCCCTTCCCGAGAAGCGCCGCCAATGCCTCATCATGGCCAAACGCGACGGAATGAGCTATCAGGAGATTGCCGACGAACTCGGCCTTTCCGAAAACACCGTACGGAATCACATCGCCAGGGCCCTGGAAACGCTCCGCCAGGACCGCCGCCAGATCAGCGGATTGTTTTTTTTCTTTTTCTGATGGTACTTTTCCCGAAAGCTGCGTCTTAGGGATGTATGAATACCATCGATCCCCAACTTAACTTTGTCCTGCGGCACTTTCGCCGGGGACAGTTTCATCCGCAGTCGGCCTGGAAAAAGATAGCCGGGCCCCGGATTCCCCGTTACCTGTGGTTCATTCCCGTGGCAGCGGCCGTCCTGCTGCTTTTCTTCTTCCGTTGGCAGAATTCCTGGACGGAATACCGTGGTTACGACGTCCCGCAGTCTTTCACGCTCGCGGACGGAACCCACATCACGCTGGCGCCTCAGGCCACTTTGCGCTACCAACCTCACAAGGCTCCCAGAACGGTTTCCATGACCGGAAAGGTTTTCTACGAAGTCGCCCGGGACGAAGCGCACCCCTTCACCGTTACGCTGGCATCGGCCCACGTACAAGTACTGGGGACCAGCTTCCAGGTCTTTGAGTGCGACAGCACCGTGTCGGTGAATGTCGTTTCCGGCCTCGTCCGGTTCTCGGGATCCGAAGGGGACGGGGTTTTACTGGCAGCGGGGCAGTCGGCCTCCCTTGCAGGGACCGTTCCGGTAATAGACGAAAAGGCTCTCCCGAATGCGGCGGCATGGGCTACCGGCCGCTTCCACTACGACACTACCCCGCTGGAGCGGGTGCTGGAAGACCTGTCGGCCTACTATGGGGTTTCGCTCTCAGCCCCGGCCGAAGGAAAATGCCTTACGGGTGACTTCACTACGGATAGCCTGGATGAAATCCTGGAACTGGTAGAGCAGGCCCTGGATGTCCGGATCGACCGTCAATCAGAATAATATGAGAAAACAGAATTGGCTTTGCCTGCTGCCGGCGTTCTTCATGCTGGCCGGGTGCGAGATAAAATACGAGCGGAACATGACCGAGGCGGCCCAGTTGACGGCCGACAAGGTCTGCGGCATTTACCAGGCGGTGGAGGCCACCTGGGATGGCGAACCGCTGGACGTGAACAATGACGGGGTTGCCAAAGAGTCTTTCCTGGAAGAGCTGCTGGATGGCCCTTATGTTGGGATCCAGTATGATCCTTCAAGATTAACTACGAGGGTCAACCCCTGTTATCACAGCAAGGGTTTAACATCGGTGTCATTCCCTTTTTTCAAGGGGTGTTATTCCGAGTCGTATCTGCGCTTTTCCATCCC
>JAEEGK010007964.1_pt1 | contig 25135 bp, 5 predicted proteins | sample 8958771 | NCBI WGS metagenome assembly JAEEGK01 (sample SAMN16246547, study PRJNA631951) | gut metagenome | biome: gut microbiome; feature: rumen; material: SC-attached | host: Bos | place: Iran: Karaj | collected 2018-10
TTAAATAATAAGATTTTTTTTTATAATTAAAATAAATTTTTTTCTCAGAAAAAAAAACAAAAAAAAATTTTTTAAATAAACAATAAAAAAATAATTTAATATTTAAAAAAAAAAAATATTATTAAAAATAGTTATTAATTATCTTAATAATAAAAATCTAAATTAAAAAAATATTTTTTTTATTTAAAAATTAAATGACAAGCAGCATATTTAATTTTGTAATAGACAAATTTGCATCTCAATTTTTAACTATCGATCCAGCTCAAACAAAAACGAGCATTTTTTCAGGTTTATTAGAAATTTCAAACGTTCGAATTAAACCAGAAATTTTTACTTTAGTTGATGTTCCTTATTTTGAATTAGTTCATGGTTACATAGGAAAAATATCTGTAAAAATTTCTTTTCCGCTTTTTTATAAAAATCCAATTAAAATCAAAATCGAAAAAGTTTTTTTTCATGCGCGTTCTAAAGAAATTAAAAAATTAAATAAAGAAAATGAAATTCAAAACATGGAAATTTTCAAAAATTCAAAATTACAAAGTGCTGAAGAATTAACATCAGAAGTTAATAAAATTCAAAGTGAATCACCAAGTTATATGACACAAATAATAAATAATTTACAAATTAGTGTAAGCGACATTTGTATAAGATTCGATGATGACATTTCAAACCCAAAAATTCCTTTTAGTTTTGGAGTATTAATGAAAGATTTTTTCCTCCGTTCAACAGACGAAAAATACACAATAGACTTACCCGAAGATTTTATAGTTCCTTATTCAGAAATAAATAGAAAAATAATAAAACTAACAAATTTTTCAATGTTTTTAGACACATTTTCAAATATTCAAGAATTAAATTTCAAAAATTTCATAATTCAAAACGAAAAAACTTCTCTCGCAGATGAAATAAAAGACAAATTAGAAGATGATTATGATTATTTTAAATATAGTTTAAGTGAAATATACGAAAATATTAACAACAAAGAATCTCATAATTATTTATTATTTAACATGAATTTATTAATAAAAACCGCAATAAACGACAATTTAAAAAATAATCAACCAAAAATTTCAGGTGAAGTTGATTTAGGCAACATTCAAATTCAAATTTCTTTAGAACAAATTGGAACTTTATTAAAATTTATCGCATACATTAATTTAAATTCTATGTACAAAATCGGCGTCGCAAAAGAATTTTACAATCACATTCTAACCGACAATGAAAAAAATAACTACACCGAAAATTACATTACATATTATGATTATACTTACACTGAAGGAAAAAAAAACAAAAAAGAATCTCAAAAAATGAAAAATATTCTTACTCAAATTGAAAATGGTTTAACTTACGATCAAATTCAAACGATGAGAGAAGCAGCAATGATTAAAATCAATCATTTAATTGAAAAAGATGAGATTGAAAAACGTATTGAAAAATTACAAGGTGGAAGTGGATTTTTTAGCTATTTTAGTTCCGGTCCATCTGAAGATGAAAAGAAAGAAATTGCGATTTTGGTTGAAAAACAAAAGAAATTGAATCAAAGTGATGAAGAAATTAATAAACAAATTCAAGAACATTTAAAAAAATCACAATTTAGTCAAGAAATTGATTTTTATCGTGATTTAAATGATAAATTTCTTTTATTTAAATTCAATTTAATTCTTCCTGTTTGTTCAATAGCGATTTTGGAAAATAAATTCAACATGATCGAAATGATTTATAAAAATTTCGAAATCGACGCAGAAATTTTCAAAAAAGGACAAAAATTCAAAATGGAAATTGACGATATTAAAATCACTCAAAATCTCTTAAAAGAAACTAATTTCATCAACATGGTCGAAACAATAGAAACAAACGAACAAAAAGAAATTAAAAACAACATCAACGAAAATAAAAATTCACATGGTGGCGCAATGTCATTAACATTCATAAACGATCCATCATTAGAAAAAAGTGATTATAAACTAATTTTCCGTAACAAAAAAAGATTAATTATCACATGCAATTTATATTCTTTACAATATCTTTCAAATAAATTTTTAACTGTTCTTTCAACAACAATCAACATCAACGACGCAAAAAATTACGCAACAGGCGAAATTTCAAATTACATTCAACAAGGTTATTTAAATGATTATGTTTCAGGCGCATTTCAACATTTTAATATTGATTTAGATGTTAATATTAAATCGCCGATTATTATTATTCCACAAAATATTATTGATAATAATAATAGTTCGTGCATGTTAATTCGTTTCGGAACTTTGAATATTCAAAGCAAACTTCCGCCACGACAAATTTTAAATAAAGACTATGTTAATAATAATGATAGAAAAATCATGTATGATCAATACGTTTTAAAAGGACTCAATTTTAATATGAGCACTATTGAAAAATTCAATGGCGATTGGAAATCGCTTTGTAATATTAAAGGATTGAATATTTTAGATGATGTTATGATGAGCTTTGATTTTAAAAATATTATTGAACAAAAAAATGTCACTGAACTTGAAAATATTAATATTAGTATTAATTTTCCGAAGCCAATTAAATTCATGTTGAGAGATAGTCAAATTGTGTTTTTTATTGGCTTGCTTGAGGGAATGAATAAAATCAATCAAAAATTGGAAAAAGAATTTAAAAACCTCGAAAAACAAATGCAAATTAATCAACAGCAATATATAAAAGAATCACAAAATTATTATGAACAACAAAAAAAAATCGAAATGTTAGATAAACAAGGAAATGCGTTAATAGAACAAGAAAAAAAAAATAACAACAATTTAAATAATAATAACAATTTAATTAATAATGACAATAATTTAATTAATAATAATAATAATAATAATAACAATAATAATAATAATATAAAAAAAAACATTTTATTATTTTCCTTTAAAATCACCCGTTTCGAATTCATAATAATGAAAAAACTTTCCTTAACCGAGCACAATTTGCTTCAGCAAACAGAAAAACTAAAGGATCTCGAATACAAAGACTACCTAATTTTCTCAATGAAAAAATTTTTCATCAACTTCGACATGAACAACAAAAGCGACATGCACGCTTCAGTAATGATAGGCAAAATGAGCATTAGCGACGCAGAATTTAATTACAACAAAACAGAAGAACCTTTTGGTGAGCCTTATCAGCAATTTCAGTTTATTATGAACACTGAAAAAATATTAAATTTAGAAGAAATCGAAGACATTAATGTTCTTAATAAAAGTCAAAATGCTTCTTCAATTTACAGCGACGATGATGATGATGAAAAAATCATTAGTAAAAATATAATAAACAACAACAATTTAAATGAAGAAGATGATCAAAATGACAATGAAAAATTCATTGACATTGAATATAATTTAATTAGTGCTGAAAATAAACAAAATGTTAATATTTCTATTGAAAAATTCAAGTTTTGTTTTCCTTTGACGAGTCTTGCGAGATTGTATCAATTTTATTTGTATTTTTTTGGGTTGTATTTAAAAAGTATGAATCATACGATGCAATACAAAAAAAAAGAAATTATTGATAAAGAAAGAGAATTAATAAAACAAAAAATTTTATCAGGCGAAATTAAAATTGATGATGATGATAAAAATAATATTAATGTAATTAAAGAAGAAAATGAAGATGAAAATGAAATAAACACAAATGAAATAAACACAAATGAAAATAAAAATAAAAATAATAAAAAAAAATTATCGTATATGGAACGTTTAAAACTCGCGAAACGTAAAAAAAAAGAAGAAAAAGAAAAAGAAAAAAAACTTCAATTAAAAATTGATAAATATCTTCAAATTCAAAAAAAACAATCAGAAAAAAATCTAAAAATTCAGCAAGAAAAATCAAAAATTTTCGTCACTTTCAAAATGAAAGAAATTGACATGGATTTACCAATGGAACCTTTAAATAAAACAACAAAAATTCTTCGATTTAAATTCAATTTCAATTCAACAATTTCAATGGAAAATGAATATGAAAACACATTAATAAAAGATTCAATCACAAACATTGAAACAATCACATTTACAAAATACATAAAAAAAAACATGAATGTTACATCAAAAATTTTCAATATCGATTTTTGCTTAATTGATTACGATGAAGGCGAAGCGAAAATGGACAATATTTGTAATTATTTAATAAATAATTTCAGAATTTCGATTTTTTTAGATAGTTTTTTATTATTAAAAAACAAAGAAGAAAATTCTTCGATTATTATGAATGTTAATATTGATTTTGAACCGATGATTATTAATTTAGGTTTTGTTCAATTGAAATATATTATGAATTACACAGAAAAATTAAATTTGTTGTTAAATGAAATGAATTCGCCTTATGATGATCCAATGAAAAGCTATTTTATTGAAGATAAAAATAACAACAACGAAAATAAAAAACCACTCACTTTCATTGAATCACAAATATTAAAAAGTCAAATTTTAACATTAGAAAATATCGAAAATCTCAAAAATCACATTGAATTAACACAAGCGCTTGAAAATAATAATAATAATATTTTCAATAACGAAATTAACGAAAATAATAATAACAATAATGATAATGATGATTCAATCATTCCTTCAAATTTAGATAAAATGAACAACATGATGGACATTGAATTAACATTAGATAAAATTTGTATTCGTTTATTAGACAACACAATTCCAAACACAACACCTTTATTAAAACTTGAATATAACAAAACATCATTAAAATACATTTCAAATTCAAATCCAAACAGCACTGAAAACATAAGCAATGTCATTGTAGAATCTGTTTCAAAAAAAGAAATTCCTTTTAATGAATATAAAATTTATGGTTTGTATCAATATGTTTTTGTTAATATTAGTCTTGAAATTTATTTTTTCAATGATGCGATTAGTGATTGGGAACCTATTTTAGAAAAATGGGCAGGTGAAGTTAAAATGCTTCAAGTAGCGAGTTTTACTAAATTAAAAGGAGAAGTTTCTTCAGATGATATGTGTAATATGAATTTTTCGCTTGCTTCTGTGAAAACGTTTAATAATGCGTTGAAAAAATTTTTGGATAAAAAAGAGACTTTTTTTAAAAAAAAAAGTAAAGATAATCTTGGTTTAAATGAGAGTAAAATCGCATTGGAAGTTATTAATAATACTGGATTGCAAATTGAATTTTGGTTGGATGCGGATTTTAAATTTAATAAAATTGAAAATAAAAATGTTATTAAAAATAAAATCGCGATTAGTGAAGTTGCGTATACTGTGAGTAGTAATAAATTAATGCATATTTATAATAATTTGGATGAAAGTGGATTGAATTTGAAAAAAGATAAATTTTCGTTTAGAATTAAAGGTTATGATGCAATTTCTGGAATTGATTTTTCTGGAAATTATTTCGAAGGTTTTTTAATAAAAAAACCAAAACGAGAAGAAAACGAAAATTTTAATAATAAAATTATTAATAATGAAATTAATAATAATTTAATTCCAAATGATTTAAATAACAATAACGAAATAAACACTAAAATCAACAACGTTTTTAACAACAAAAACAAAATTAATAACAAAATTATAATCGATTCAGACGAAACTGAAATAAACACAAATTCAAATAAAATCAACAACGAAGTTTTAGTAAAAAAACTTCCATCAAAAATTGATAATAACAATCTCAGTCACACTCAATCTTTCATTCAAAATAAATTAAATTTAGATGATTCTATTCAAATCTTTTTAAAAATCAAACAAAATGGATTAATGAAATCAATCACATTAGAAAGCAATTATTGTTTTAAAAACAATTTAAACACCGAAATTATTTTATCTTTCATTGATCCAAACGAATTTAAAACTAAATTTTTAAATGAAGATAAAAACATCGACCACGCAAACAACAAAATCAATAGAATTATTATTAATCCAGGCGAAAATAAACCAATTCCAATGAAATTTATTATGAATCATTTTCGAGTTTATGCGAATTTATTTTCACATAAAAACAACAATGAAAAATACGTTTTTTTATACAAAGATTTTACATTCACGCAAAATAATTTAAATAATTACATTAGATTTGATAAATCAAAAGATGATGATTATGAATTAGAAAATAATTCAATTAAAATAAAATTCGATGATAATGAAAATAACAATGAAATTAATAATAATAATAATAATAATAAATTTATTTATGCTTCGCTTGATTTTACTATTCAAAGATCCGCAAATAAATCTGTTAATGAAAATTCATATAAAAAAAATAATTTTATGTCATTGTATTTTTATTTGTTTAGTTTTAATTATTTTTCTTCGTTTGAAAATCAATTGCCATTTGATATTAAAATTATTAATGTAAATAATAATGAAAATTATTTATTAAAACCATTAGAAAATTTAAATGTTCCGAATTTAAATTTAACTGAAAATAAAATCAAAATTAGTTTAAATTATTTTAATAACGAATTTATTTCTAATGAAATTGATTCAAATTATAAAAAAAAAAATTTAAAATTAGTTGCAAACTCAAACGAAATCGAAGAAAAAGAAAAATTCATTAACATTTCAATAAAAATCGATTCTGAAACAAATTCAAACAATTTCGATCCAACAATAATAAAATTAATAAAAAATTTCACTCAACGAAAAAAAATAATTTTATTTTTCGATTACATAATCATAAACAAAACAAACGAAAATTTATTCATAGGAAACAATAATTTAAGCGAAAATGATTTTAACAAATTCAAAAATCGATTTTTAATCCAAAAAAAAAACGTCGCTGGTTTTAGTGAAAACACAGACAAATTAAAATTCAAAAACGAAAATTCAAACTGGTCAAAATCAATCAACGCAAAAACATTCGGAATGACAGGCGTAATTAATTTAGAAATAAAAAATGAAAAAAATCTCGTTGATGAAATTTCTGTTAATATTTCATCAAGCAATTATTTTATTGAAAGCACTGTAATTAAACTCGAACCCAGATTTATTATTGTTAATAAATTAGGAATTGATTTTAATGTTTTTCAATATGTGAATCAAAAAAATAAAAAAAAAAATAAAGAAAAAAATGATAAAAAAATCGTTAATAATAGCGAAATTAGTACGAATAGTATTTTTGATGAAAATAATTTCGATGAAATTTTCGAAGATGAAAATAATAATAATAATGAAAAAGATTTTGATGTTGTTAAAGCTAATGAACAAATTGTTTATAATTTTAGAAAAATTGATAAAAATTTTAAACATATTATTCAAATCGGAACGAATAATAAAAAAATCGGATTAAGTTCACCATTTAAAATTGATGATATTTCTGATTATAATATTCAAGTTTTAATTGAAGATGAAAAAATCATCGATTTTATTGAAGAAGAAAATGAAAAAATCAATAAAGAAATCGAAGAACGAAATCAAAAAATTAAATTATTAGATTTATTTAATAATAATAATAATAATAATTTAATAAACGAAGAACAACAAAAAAAATTCACATTAAATCCTTACATAATAAACGAAATAAACAACAAAAAATATCTTCTTTTAAAAGTAAGTGTTTATTCCTTCGACAATGGTTTACTTTACATAGTTTTATACAATCCAAAATTTAACGATTATTCAATCAGAAACGAAACTGAACTTCCAATCACAGTTTGGCAAAAAGACACAAATTCCCAAAAAATCACAATTCCTGCTTACGATAAAGACGATGATTCAAACAAATCAACTTCTTCTTCAATATTAAACACAAGCTCATCTTCTATCGATTCTACTTTCATTAGCAAACAATCTTCGCATGGAAACACATTAAAATTCACTTTTTCTAATTTATTATTAGATGATCTTCAAGTAAACATTCAAATCAAAAACAAAACATTCATATATAATTTCAACACTATTGAAAAAAAAAATAAATCTATCAAAATCAACGGAAAAAAATATTATTTCAAATTATTAATCGAAAATAACAAAACAAGAATTTTATCTATTTCAAACGATAAACAATCACTTAAAAAATCTTCAGTTGAATTTTTAGGTTACATGAAAAATTTACGAAAAGTTTCTCAAATGAATTTCCAAATTAAATTAAAAGGATTCGGTCTATCAATAATCGAAAAAAAAAAAGAAATTCTATACATATCAACATTCGGATTTCTAATCAATTACATTCAATTTTCTTACCCAGGCCAAGATTTAAACGAAAAAAAAACACTACAAACAATCAGCATGTCAATGAAAAACTTTCAAATCGATTATTGCTTAGATAAAAGCTTCGAAAACATTATTGTTCCCAAATTTCAATGGATTCCAGCCAACGACAATGAAATTCAACAACAAATCGACAATGGCGATGAAATTGCTCCTTTCATTCAACTTTTAGTACAAATTGATACAGATTATAACACAGCAACTAAAGTTAGTAATGTAAAATATCCACAATTAGATTTTACTATGCAAGAAATTTTTGTTAATGTTGATCAAAATTCTCTTATGAATTTGGTTAATTTATTTGCTAAAATTAATTCACAATTGGATTTTTATAATATTTTAAATAATGAAAATAATAATGTAAATAATAATAATAATAATGAAATTTTCCCTTGGAATTATGATGAATATCTCAAACCATTTTTAGAAGATCCAGAAGAAATTGTAACAATTTCAGAAAATTCCTCAATGATTTTTATTAATTATCTTCTTCTTTCCGCAATTAAACTCAAAATCACAATAAGAATCGACATAAACAAATTCGATTTATCAATTTTACCAAAACCAATAATGAAATTATTAGCCGTTTTCGGAAACACATTAGCAACAATCTCCGACCTTCCTTTACACTTCAACGAAATGATATACAAAGACATCTTCACCGACACAAACAAAATGATCTATCTCATAATGTATCATTTAATGCGTCAAGGTTTAAGAGAATCATACAAAATTTTAGGTTGCATGGACATGTTAGGAAATCCAATAGGATTAGTAAACAAAGTAGGTACAGGATTCATAGAATTTTTTAACGAACCTCGAAAAGGATTTGCACATGGTCCAATTGGTGTAGGAGAAGGTATAGTAAAAGGGGTAGGTAGTCTCGTACAAAATGTAGTAGGGGGGTCCTTTGAAGCAATAGGGAAAATAACAGGTACATTTTTACAAGCAACGAAAACTTTGCAAGGTGAAAAATATAATTTACTACAACAAAAAGAACCGGAATCTTTAATTGATGGAGTTTATAGTGGTGTTAAAGGAGCAATAAAAGATTTAGGAAAAGGTATTACAGGTATATTTACTAATCCATATAAAAGTGCGAAAAAAGGAGGTGTAAAAGGTTTTTTTAAAGGATTAGGAACGGGAATTGTTGGTTTTGCTTTAACGCCATTTGCTGTTGTGTTTAGATTAGGAAATAATATTGTCGTTGGAATGAAAAATAATATTATGTTTAATTCTAATTTAAAAACGAGAAGATTTCGATATCCAAGACAAATTGATACTATTGCGCTTAAACCTTATGATGAAGATAGAGCGATGGTAAAAGCAATTTTGTTTTATTTGAAAGATTATAAAAATGAAGATATTATTTATTTTAAACCTTTTAATTATTTCGAAAGAGGTTTTGATCATGATAATTTTAAATCGAGCTTGATTCTTACGAATAAACATGTTTTAGTTGTTTATGAAGCGAAAACTTTGGCGAAAGAAATTTTGTTGAATAATATTAAAAATGTGGAAATTCATAAAGAAAATGAAAATGTTGATGATAGTTTCTTTATTGTTTTTGTTATGAAAAATAATAAACCCAAACAATTTATCAAAACTAACGATTTTAAAATGTGCTTTAATTTTTATAGTTTGTTAGCAAAAAATCTTGTTGATATTGATAGTAATGATAAAAATTAATATAAATATTAAATATTTAATTTTAGTTTAAAAAATATTAATATATTAAACATTAATTTAATTTCATAATAATAAAATTCAATTCTTATTTTAATATTATATTAATAATATTTTATTTAAAATAATATTATTAAATAATTAAATGGAAAATTCTTCAACATCAATTTCAACATCAATTTCAACATCAATCGAAAATAACAATAGCAACATTAACAACAACATTAACATTAATAACATCATCAACGAAAACTCAATTTCATCAGATTCAAATCACCAGAACAACAAAACATATCAAAACTTAATATTCAAAACATTATCTCAAAAAACAATTTTATGCTCGAAAAAAACAATATCAACAACAAGCGACTTTTTCGATTGCATTACTTCAAACAACCTCGAAAAACTTCGTCATTTATCTCAAAAAGGATTGCCAGATGATCTTCCAATGCTTCGAGCATTAACATATAAAATATTATTAAATTACCTTCCAATTGAAAGTGAAAAATGGTATTCAACATTAACAAAAAAACGTTCAGAATATTTTTATTACAAACAAATTTTCATTTCAAAACTCGACAAAGAATTAAAATCAAAACAATTCACATCAAAAACATTATTAGAACAAATAATAAAAGACGTTTATAGAACAAATGTTAATTTCAATTTCTTTTTTCAATCAACAAACAAAAACAAACAATTTTCATCTGAAGAAATAAAAAATCTTTACAACAAAAGAAAAAATTGCGTTTTTTCCGATATTGAAAATGACATTTATACAATCACATCAGATAAAATAAATAATGAAACTCACGCTGAAGTTCTAACAAGAATTTTATTCATTTATAGTAAATTCACACCAGACATTTCATATCATCAAGGAATGAATGAATTAATAGCGCCAATTTATTATTTATTTTCATATGATAAAACTTACAAAGAAACAAACGAAAATGAAATTGAAGCTGATACTTTTTGGGTATTTTTTAATTTAATGTCCAAAATGAAAAGTTCTTTTGATATTGGAAACAGTCACAATTACATTAAAAAAAAAGCAGATAAATTATACAAAATAATAAAAATCGTTGATGAAGAAGTTTTTAATCATTTTATTAAAATTCAATTAAAAAATGATTATTTTGTTTTTAGATGGTTTATTTTATTGTTTAGTCAAGAATTTCAAATAAGCGATTTATTAAGAATTTGGGACATTATTTTTTCGAAAGAAGATGTTTTTTATTACACTTTTTATTTCGCTTTGGGAATTGTTGAATATAAAAGAAAATTCATATTAAAAAACGACATGATTAATGTTTTAACTGACATTAATAAATTAGATGATGTCAATGTTGAAGACATTGTAAAAGAAGTTGTGAAAGTGAAAAATAAATTCAAAGATGAAATATTAAAAATAATTTACGATAATAAAAAATTCGAAAATAAAAATATTCATAATCATAATTTAATAGAAACTTAATTAAATTTATTAAATATTTTTAAATTAATATTAAAATGAAAATGAATTTAAACATTTTAAACCAAAAAAAAACAAAAGAAAAAGAAAATACAAAACTTTTAGAAGGAATTTTAAAAGATTATTTAAACGACTATTTCGAAAACGTAGAATTTGATTATAATTTCGGCCGAGAAGGTTTTACATTTTTAGCAAAAGAAGTTGAATGTAGAAAAGACATTTTAAAAAAATTCGGAATTCCACTTGAATTATCAACAGGAAAAATTAAAGAAATAAAACTCACAGTAAAATCACTCATAACATTAAAAAATTTCAATATGGAAGTTTCAGACATCGACATTAAAATCGAAACAATCCACATTAACAAAGATTATAAAAAAAATTATTATCTCTATCGTCAAAAACAATTGAACGAATGGGAAATTAAACATAAAAAAATTTTTAATGACATGACGAAAAATTCTTTATTAGAAAAATTCATCATCGATCGTTTAATTCCAATCAAATTCGACATTCACAACATTCGAATCACAATCAATGACACAATTTCATCCAAAAAAAAAATCTACCAAATTCTAATCAAAATCGAAAACATTCACAGTTTCGGCTCAAATCAAAACTGGAAAGAAATTGACTCAACAGAAAACGATGATATTATTTATCGAGTTTTTGATATAAAAGGACTTTCATTAAAAATCAACAAAATCGAAAACGAAAAAAACTTCGTTTTTTTAGGCACAATCATTTCCGATTTAGATTTAAACATAAAAGGAAAAATTCTTCAAACATATAAAAATCATACATTAAAAACAACACCGAAATTATCATTAATGATAATATTCAATTCGCCATTAATAATCAACCTCACAATTCAAAACATAAACATTCTACAAAATCTCGTAAATTATCTAACAAAAATCAAAAAAGTCGAAAAATATTGGATCAATCGCCCAGAATTCAAAGAAGAAGGCAAACTCAATCCAACCGATTCTTTAAAATGGTTTTTATACGCATTTCGAGTATTAAGAAACGAAATTCGTACAAACAAACGTCAAAATTACGAATTAAGTTCTTTAATAGAAAAAATCATCACAATGGAAAAATACATTCAATTCTACAAAGAATCACATAAACTAATCATTGCGCCGTGGATTCATCAAAAAGATCACAAAGTCGAATTAATAAATCTCGAAAATAAAATGAACTTCGATGATATTATTTACTGTAGAGAACTTGCGTTCGTAGAACTTTTAACTGAAGGACGCGCGTTTTGTGCTTCCGGCGAAGTTGGAGAAGGTTACAAACCATTTGTGCATTTGTGGGAATTTTATGTGAATGATTTAAGAACGAAATGGATGAATAAAGAAGAAAATGATGTTAAAACTATTAAATTATCCGATAATGAAAGAAGAGAACTTATGATGCTATGGAAAAACGATAGAGATCAAATTTTAATGAGCTATATTAAAGGCGAACCGAACCATCCGTTTGATATTCTTATTGATTGCGGGATTGAATTTAAATTAATCACGGTGAATTTTATGAAACATGTCGATTATTATACGAATGATTCATGTAAAATCGCATTGAAAAATTATATTTATTTTTATAAAGAAAAGTTTTATAAGAAATTAAAACAAGATTTGAAAGATTTGGAATTCGTTAAAATCAATGAAAATATAAGCGATGAAGTTATTGAAAAATGTATAAAAGATGAAATTAAATTCGATAATAATTTAGATTCAGATGATGAAGATATTAATATGGAAAATTCAGAATCATCGAAGAGTCACGAAGTTCGATCATATTCAAATAATAATTTTTCTAATAATTATAATGAAAAAGATAGTTCATCACAAGAAAGTGTAATTTACATAGATGAAATTAAAATAAACAAATTCGATAGTAATAATAATAATAATAATAATAATAATAATGTTAATAATAATAATAATAATAATGATAGTTCATTTGAAAATAATAATAATTTCAATGAAATTTATCACTCAAACACAAAAATAAAAAAAATGAGCACAATAGTGAAAAAAAAACAAAAAGAATCAAAAAATGTTTTTAAAAGTATTTTTTCATTTTATTTATTTTCTTCAAATCTCACTTTTAATTCACTTCGAAACGGAAAAAGCGAATTGCATTTTACAATTGGAAATTTCAATTTTCTCGATCATAATTTAACTTACATTACATTAATCAACCTCGAAAAAAAAAAAAACAACCTCAAAAACAAACTCAACAAAACAATCAAATATTACAAAGACACAAACAGCAGCAATTTCGATTTCGAAATCAACAGCAACAACAACAATCTCAACACAATCAACAACAACAATAATAACACAATGAATAATAGCACAATTTATAATAAATCAAACACTTTTATTGATTCATATTCGTATTTTTTTATTGACATTTTAAAACACAAAAAACTTAGAGAAAAAATTCTAGAAGAAAATTTCAAAGACGAAAATTTCTTTTTCAATCAATACGAAGATTATTTCGGATTCAAAAAATGCGAAGCGCAAGGAACAGGAATAACAACATTAAAAAATCACTACGATAAAATAATAGTTGATTATTTAATAAATTTGAATATGTTTTCAAACACAAAAAATCAAATTAAAAAATTTATAAATAACAATTCACAAAAAAAAAAATTCAAAGAAATTAAAGAAGAAGAACAAAATGATTTATTAAAAAAAATACTCATTAAAAATTATAATAAAACTATCAATTATGAAAATAAACGATTGTATGATCCAATCGTGCAAGAAAAATTCATTAAAACGATGGTTGGAGATTTTAATAAAATGTTTGAATTGCAAAGTATTAATATTATTCTTTATGTTTTGAGCGAAATTTATTTATTTTATTTGCATGAGAGTAAGTATAATAATTATCTTGAAAAAAGATTGGAAAGTATTCAAAATGTGGAAAGTTTGTTTTTGGAAATTAATGTGAGTAAAAAAGGAAGAGAATATCCGAATTATATTTTGTATAAATATGATGAAAATAATATTATTAATAATAAAGAAAGTTTGGCTGAAACTAATGATATTACCAATAATAATAGTGAATATAAAATGAGTAATATTGAAAATGTTAATAATAATGAAAATAATAATAATAATGAAAATAATATTAATAATAATGAAAATAATAATAATAACGAAAATAATAATCATAATGAAAATAATAATAATAATAATGAAAATAATAATAATGAAAATAATAATAATGAAAATAATAATAATAATAATAATAATATTAATAGTAATAATAAAAATAATAATAATGATGATAATAATGAAAATAATTTTAATATTCAAATTACAGGAATAATTAATCATCCAATAAAAATTAGAATAACAAATGAATTAATATCCGAATTTCAAACACTTCAACCAGAAATAACAAAATATGAAAATAATTCTTATGTAGGAAATATTCTTAATGATTTAACAAGAAGTTATTTAGAAATTTTTGATGATTTCCGGAAATTAAAAGTAAAAAGAAAAGTTTTTGAAGAATTATACAAACAATATTCAAATCAAAATAAAAACATATTCAATGAAAATAATTACAATAATAATAATAATGAAGAAAACATTAGTGAAGAAAATAATAGTCAAAATAATAGTCAAAATAATGAAAATAATAATAATGAAAATAATGAAAATAATAGTCAAAATAATCAAAATAATGAAAACAATGAAAATAATGAAAATAATAATGAAAATAATAATCAAAATAATGAAAATAGTGAAAATAATGAAAATAATAGTGAAAATAATTTAAATTACCCAATCGAAATGATTTATCTCGATAATATTACAAATTACATAAAAACATTATCAAACCAACAAACAAAAATAACATTTTCTTTCAACAAAGAATTAAATTCAACTTACAATTTAAAAATATACATTTTCGATAAAATTTATTTTCTCGAAAAAGACAAAATTTCCAGTTGTAAAATTCTTTTAAACAACATCGAATTTAAAAAAGATAATTTAATTTCAATTCCAAACAAAGAAATTAAAATTATTTTACCAAACGAATTTGATTTAAATAAAATTTGTAACATTTTATTTTACAAAGAAATTAACATAGGCGAAATAATAATAACATTCAACGATAATTTTCCAATAATAAAAACAGATTTTAACGCATTTTTAATCAACAGTTTAATAAAAAATACATTATTTGTTTCAGATAGTATAATTGATGCCCATTCAAATAATTTAGAAATTAATATTTATCCATGTGTTTTACAATTAATAAAAATTTTCAATAATTTAAATTATTTTAACTTAATTTATAAAATGATTTACAACATTCATAAAAAAAACAACGAAAATAAAGATAAAAATAATCATTGGAGCATTATTGAAAATAATTTCGATAGATTTACAAATAATGTTTATAATATTTATTTTAATAATAATGATGAATTATCTTACGATATTAGAAATAATATTATTAATAATCATAATAATAATTCAGAAAAAAGCAGCAATAAAGTATCTTTTGAAGAAAATAATAAAATCAAATCTTTACAATATTACTTAGAACATCGTGCGAAATCAATAATAAATTATTCTTTAGGAAAAAGTCACAAAGAAAACAATGGAATAATCGTAAATGTTTTTTCAACAGACAAATCAAAAAAAAACATTTTTTCAACTTCAACAAATAAAAACACAATTAATAACAACATTGAACCATTTTTTAATTTTAAATCGAATTTCTTAATATTTCACAAATTCCGAAATTTATTCTTCGAAAAAAACGAAATTTGGCTTTGTCCAATCGAAACAACGCAAAATTATTTTTATGAAAAAATCTCCATCGAATTGAATAAATCAAAAAATTATACATTTTCAAGCAATGAATATTTATTTTGTAAAAATTTTGTTAATAGCATAAAAAAAAACATAAAAATTAAAAATATTTTATCAAAAAATTTTCCTTTCGATCATGTTTGTAAAATCGAAGGTTTGAATATTAATTGTTTGTTTAATAATACAGTTTATTTTTATGAATTGGATGAAAAATTAAGAAAAATTTATTTAGAAAAATTCAATGTTCTTTTAGATGAAAATAATATTGAAAAAGATTCAATGTATTTTTCAAAAATGGGAATTTATATTAATGAAATTAAAATAATTTGTCAAATTAATAAAAATAAAGATTTAATTGATTTGTATTTTAATGCGTCTAAAAATTTTAATGAAAGTAGTTGCATTAATTTTATTAATTATTTCAATGAAAAAGTTTTTAAAAGTTTGATTATTGAAAATAATATGAAAAAAAAAATTTCTATTAATAAAACATTAAATAAAGAAAATAATAATAATAAAAAAAATATAATTTCTGATCAAATTGTTAAAATTAACGAATTTTGTGTGAATAAATTTTATTTCGAAATTATTTATAAAAATAATAATAATAATAATGAAATTGAAAGCGAAAACGAAGAAAAAGAAATTGAAAATAAAAAAAACGAAAATAAATTTTTATCATTTATTTTAAACATAGAAAATATTAAATATAACGAAAATGACTCAAAAGAAAATCAAAAAAACAACAAAAAAATCACAAAAGCAAAATTTTTAATAGACAATTTTATTTTAAATTTAACAGTTCCAAAAAATTTCAAAAACGAAAAAGATTTTTATGATTCAGAAAATCGAATTCAAATCAACGATTTAAATAAAATTCTCGAAATTTTCAATAAAATGAAAAATAACAAACTTTATAAAAAAGAATCAATAATTTTAAAATTCAAAAATTTCTCAATGAAATTATTAGGAAAAACAACAGTCAACATTTCAATCAATAATTTCTTCAAATTCGGATTTTTACACAACAACAAATTCGAAAATATTTTATCATTCATTCCATTCGGAATTTCAAAAGAAGATGACAAACAAATAAAAAAATACAACATAAACAACATCAAAATCGATAAAAATTTCAAAAAAAGTTTCGAAATCATTTTTTCAGAAATTCTCAACAAAAACATCGATTATGAAATATTCAAATTTTACGATTCTTCTCCATTTTCAAGCTTCAGTAAAATGATTTATATAATTCAATCAACATTCGAATATAAATTATTCTATCAATGCAACATTCATTTCAATGTTTTATTAATCAACTTCCCAAACAGAATTTATCATTATATTTATTACTTAAAAAACTGGATGAGAATTTATTCACACATGTTAAATAAAGTTCACCCAGATTTTAAACAATTAGCATTAAGCAATAAAAACATAAAAAATAAAATTAATAATATTATCAATCAAAAAAAAGATGATGATAATAATAATAATTATTATGAATTTAATAAAAATAATATTAATAATATTCTTGTTGATTTTGATGTTCCTATTAAAGGCGCAGAAGGTTTAATAGCAACTGTTAATTTACCTATTATTTTTTTTAATTTAAGTCAAGATGATAAAGAATTTTCTAATTTTATTTTTTATAAAAATGAAATTAATTTGAAAAAAAATGATAATAATGAAATTATTTTAAATGTTAATATTAATGATTTTAATTGGAGAGTTTTAGATTGCAATTGTAAAAATTTAATAATAAAAAACAAAAATTTAATTGAAGATAATGATAATAATCATATAATTCAAATTGAAATTATAATTGATGATTCAAATTCAATAAAAAATAAAAAAAAAATATTTAATAATAAAATCAAACATCAAACTAAAATTACATTTTCAAATTGTAAAATTGTCAGTTTATTTAAATACATAAACGAAGTTACATTATTTTTAGACATAAACGAATTTTGTTTAAATGAAAATCCATTAAAATCAAACATTTTTAATTTATTATACAAAGAAAAACAAAAAACAGAAGATTTTTACTTTGAATTAAACAATTTAAATATCATCATTCCAGAAAATTCAAAAAGTTCAAATTATTTATCAGTTTTTTTAAAAAAAGCAAACGTTACAATTAATAAATTAATCGACGAACTAAAATTAATAAACATTCCAAACGATAAAAAAATTTATGTAATAGATAAAAAAAGTTTGTATGGACTTCAAAGCGAATTTATAACAATTGAAAATTGCCCTTTTGAAATAGAAGAAGAACAAAAAAAATTATTTAAAGAAAAAAATTCATTGTTTTTATTCAATGAATCAATAGTTGATATAAATGATATGCAAATTATAAGTAAAATTGATAAATTTGAAAAAAATTTTGGAATTATTGGAAAAAGCATTTTTAATATTAGTAATTTAAAATCAATGGATGTTGTTACGAGATTATATGAATATTATTTTAAAAAAAATAAACAAAAAAATATTAAAATGAAAACTGGAATGAATGTTAATTTATATGATATTAACGCAAATATTACAATGAGTGATATTGAAGTTATTAATCATTTTGTTGATAGTAATATAGATGAAAAAAGTCCAATTTTTTCTGAAGAAGAAGCTATTTTTAATAATATTGATTTAGATATAAAATTTAATCAAAATAGCGAAATTAATTTAGATATGTTTAAAATGTTTAATGAGTTTTTTAAAGAAAGTAATAAATTAGAAAAAATCAATGAAAAATTACCCGGATATGATAATGAAATAACATATGATAGTGAATTTAGTATAGAAGAAGAAGAAGAACAAATTGATAATTAATTTTTGAATGAAATTAAAATATTTAAAAAAAAATATATTTATATTGTATTATATATAAATTAATAATTATATATATATATATATTGTTTTTTTCTAATTATAAATATTTAATATTATTCTATAAATTTTTAATATCTTACTATTAACTATATAATTAAAACATTTCTTTTTTTTAATTACGAATAAATAAACTTTATTTTAAAAATATTTTATAATAAATTTCTTTAAATAATAATAATAATAATAATATATTTATATCATTAATTATTTCTATTAAATTATATTATATTATTATTATTATCATTATTATTATTAATATTATTATCATTATTATTATAAAAATTAAATTCAAAAGCTAATTTTTTAATAATATTTGATAATAATATTTGATATATAATAAAATTTTCTTTTTTTTTTTTAAACGATTCAAGCGATTTACCTACATAAATTATTATTTTATTAAAATTTTTTTTATCAATTTTATTAAAATTATCATCTTCTTTAAAAGATTTTATTAAATTATCCGCACAATTTTCAACATCAATAGAAATAGAAATATTAAATTGAACTGAATTTTCTTCGATTATACTTAAAATATTTCCTAAAGTTAAATAAAAAAATAAATCTTTTGGTTTATAAATTTTAATTTTATTTTTTGTTTTAACTTCTAATGAAATAAAACCAGTAGGAACATTTAAAATATTTTTTAAAATCAACAAAAAATTATTAATTAACATATTTTTATTAAAAATTCCTTTTAACATAATATTATTATTATTAAAAATTTTAATTAAATAATATTGATTAAAAAGATTTTCAATAAAATGATGTTCTTTATTAATTAAATTATTATTTTTTAATTCATTAATTGCATTAACAATATTATTATAAATTTCTTTTGATAAAATTATTCCAATTGAATATTCATTTTTTTTTAAATTTTCATTATTATTATCAAATTTATAAAAAATATCATTTTTATTTTTATTTTTTTCAGCGAACATCGTATGTAAACCTAATAAAATAAATTTATTTTTATATTCAATAAAAATTGGACTACCAAAATTTAAATGAATATGTTTATAATTAAAATAATTATTTTCGTTAATTTTATAATTTTCTATCGGAATTGAACTTAATAAAAAATCATTATCGTTATTATAAAAATAATGATTACCAAAATTATCAAATTTTTTATTGTAAAAATATTCTTTCATTAAAAAATAATTATTATTTATTTCATTTTTTTCTATGTTTGAATTTGAAGATTCTGATGTTATTCTTTCACTAATGTTTTTATCATAAAAATATTTGCTCGGTTTTGTATAAGATAAAATAAATATTTTATTTTCAAAAAAACTTCCTTTAATTAAATCAAATAAATTTTCTTCATAAAATTCAATATTTTCTTTAAAATAACTAAATAAATTATTTTCAATATTAAATAAATTTTTTTCGTTTTCATTTAAATCTAAAAAATCAATAATATTTTTACCTATTTTTTCAGCTAAAATAAAAACAGTTAAATTTAAATTATTTTTAACAACTATTTTTTTTTCATTTATAATTTTTATAGGATTGAATATATTTAAATCACCCGTTCGAAATGGAGTAAAAAATTTTCTTGAAAAATTTTTATCTTCTTCTTTATTATTATCAATAGATAATACAACATCTTCTCCAATTAATATTCCAACAATCACATTATGAAAAATTTTGCTTCGATCAATAATAATTCCCATTAAACAATAAGGAAATTTTGGTAAAAATTGAGGATAAATAATTGAATATGATTGAAAATCTTTTTCCATTTTAAATAAATATTATAAATTTTTTTTATTTATTTTTAATTATTAAATTATTAATTATTTATAGTTTTTATTTATATTATTTAATATACACAAAATTTTTTATTTAAATGTTATTTTTTTTAAATTATTTTTTTGTTTTATTATAATTGAATCTTCCAATGAATTTTCAATAAAACTATTATTTTTGTTATTATTATTATTATTATTTTCTTTTATATTTTCTACACTTTCATTAATAAATTGTTGATAACTTTCTATAATATCAATTAATGTTTCTGGATTTAAAATAATTTTTTTTAAATTATTTTTTTCCATTTGTCTAGTTAATAACAAAATAAAATTTTCATCTACAAATTTTTCTTTTTCAGGAAATTTATCTTTTATATAATCTTTTATAAAAAATTTAAATTTATCATAATCAATAATATCATTATTTTTAAATATTTCTTCAGACATTCTTTCTAAATAATTTTTCGAAAATTTCTCTTTATTTTTATTACTTTTTTGATAAGCTTTTAATTTTTTTAATTCTTCTAATTTTTCTTTTTCTTTCGCTATTTTTTTATTCCAATCAATTTTTTCTTTTTTATATTCTGAATCTTCAATTTTTTCCATTTCCCATTTTTCTATCATTTTATTAGTTAAAACTTCTCTATTAATATTATCAATTATTTTACTATCTTCTTCAGAATACAATAAATTATAATTTAAATTTTTTAATTTAATCGGTTTTTTATAATCTTTCAAAACTTTTATTCTACTTAAATTACTTAATGTTAATTGACAAAAAAAATATCTTTGTTTGTGATTTAATTGCTCTTTAAATTCTTTTGTAAAAACTAAAGGTAATTTTTTATTATGTTCATAATCTAAAGGTTGATCGTAATTTAATTTATTAATTTGTTTTTCATTTAAAGATGAAATAAATAAATAAAATGTTTTTAATAAATCAATATTATATTCTCTTTCATTATTTGGCTTAAATTCTTCTTCTAAAAATTCACTTAAAATTTTATCATCTTCAGCATCTTCAATTTTAAATTTTTTCTTTATTTGATTTTGAATAAATGTTGCATTCATATTATTTGCTAAAGAATTATTTAATATTTTACTGTTGTTTATCATAATTGAAATATTATTATTAAAATTATTATAATTAATATTTGTAATATTATTATTATTTTTCTCATCATTATTTTCTTCATTATTACTATTTTTTTCTTGATTTAAAGTAGTTTCAATAAATGTTAAAAGAATTTCTATTTTATTTCGTAATATTTCAATTTCAATATTATTATTATTTTCGTTATTTTCATTACAAATTTTATTTAAAATTTCTACTGAATTATTTAAATAATTATAAGCTGAATCATAATTTTTACTTTGAATTTCTACTTCAGCAATAATTTCATTTGTTGAAGCAATAGAAAAATCGGAATTATTTTTTAAAATTTCTAATTTTATTTTTAAATAATTATCTAAATAATATTTTGATTTTTCATTTTGACCTATAACAAAATAAACTAAACCACTATTATAAAGTGCACATAATAAAACATCAGTTAAATGACTTTTTTTATTTTTAATATTATAACATTTGTGTATTATTATTTCATATAATAATAAAGATTTTTTTAAATCAAAAATACCTAAATAAGAATTAGCCAATAATAAATAAGTGTTACTTAATATATAATTACTACCATAAAAAACAATTTGAATTTTACTTATAAAATTCAATAAATAATTTTCATATAAATAATAATCATCTAAAATATTTGCATATTTTGCAATACAAACATTTATTTTCAATGATTTAAAATAAATTTCTTTGGCAATTTTTTTTAATTTTGAATTTTTTTCTTTTTCTTTCTCTTTTTGAAGCATATATAAAATAATATGTTCAGTTAATAAATTAAATTTATAAAAATCAAGTTCACTTAATAATCTAGATAATGTTCTTTCTACTTTATCTTTACTTTTAATTAAAGAATAAATGAGAATACTTAATAATATATTTGAAAAATATTCTTCATAATATAAATAACTTTGAATTAAATCTTCAATAATAAATTTATTTAATTTATCTATTGTATTCATATTAATTATTTTATATGTTTCTAAATTTTTTAATAAATCTTTTACATTTTTTTCTATTAAAATATTTGATTCTTTTAATGCATCTATATATCTCTTTTTATTAATATATATCATAATATTTTTTCTTTCTGTATTATATTGAGATTGATATTTTATTAAAAATAATTTATAATTTTCAATATCATCTTTGTTTTTATTTGAATTTTTCTTTTTTTTATTAACCGAACTTTTTCTCTGTTTTATAAAGCTAGAAAAATTTAAATCTTGTTTAGTTAATCTATCAAAAAGTGGAGATTCATCACCTTTTAATTCAATTACTTTTGGACAAAAAATTATATGTTTTTCCCAATCATTTTTATGAATAGAAGGATTTTCACATTGATAAAAAGTTTTACATAAATTACAACGATATTTTGCTTTTTTTGGACAATTTGCACATAATTTTATTTGATTTTTTGTGTCTGTTTTATCATCTTCTTTTTTATCATTATTATTTAAATTTGTTGGAATATTTTCTAAATTTTTACTGTTTTTTATATTATTACTTTCTTCTGAAGAATTTGAATTTATTATTTTATTTATTACGTTTGCACTATGAATAGAAATACGAGAAAGATTATTTAAATTATTTTCATAGTTATTTGATGATTTTTTCTGTTTTTCTCCTTTTACATTTATATCTTTTTCACTTTTTAATGTTACTTTTCTTTTTCTTGGTTCATTTATCAGATCAGCAAAAGAAATTTTTTTTCTTGCATTATTTTCTTTATTGTCTATTATATTTTCTTTTTTTAAAATATCATCGTATTTAATAAAATTAGAAAACATATAAAATTTAAAAATTATTATTTAATTATAAAATATTAATATTTAAATAAATTTAATAAAATATTTAAAAATAAATTTTAATTTTTTAATAAAAAATAAATTTAAGTAAAATTAATTTTCGAAATTTCTAAAATTAAAATTATTATTAAAAATGAAAATTAAAAATTTAAAGAAATTAATTTATTTAAGTTAATTAATTAAATATATATTAAAAATATGTAAAATATGTAAAAAATTATTTATTATTAAAAAAATATCTATTTAAAACTATATATAAATATTAAAAAAAAATTGTAATTAATATGAAATCTACTAGTTCCAAAAGCGAAAAAAAAACAAAATCCGGAAAAAAAAATGAATCAATTACCACAAAAGTCACAACTCAAACAATAACTAAAGTAAAGAAAGTTGATGGGAAAAAGAAGGTCGGAGAAATTTTATCTAAACCTGAAGATAAATATAAGGCAACAACAACTTCAAAAATAAAAAAAAGTGAAGACGGCAAAACAATCCAAGAATTTGTTACAACTTATAACAAATCTAATAAAATAAAAGTCACTGAAGATGTTGTCATACAAAGTTATACCAAAGATGTTGAAGAAGATGATGATGGAAAGGTTTACGTAAATGCCTTAAAATACAAAAAAGAACTTGCTGTTATGATGGGAGATTCTCATGTAGACTCTTGTTCTATATCATTATCCAGTGCTGATAAAATTTTTAGATTGTTTGGAGAATCTTTAGAAGAAAGTTTTGATTTAATTTCCTATGGAATTTATTCTGAGCAAGAAATATATAAAATGACAAAGAATATAATTAAAAAAGAAAAAATAATTTCTAAAACAAAAGATGAATCCAGTTTAAATGAAAAATATGATAAAAAAATTTATTTAGAACCAATTAGTTCAGAGATTACTAAAACAAAAATAACTGAAAAATCTGAAAAGACAGAGAAAGATATAAATAAAAATGAAACCGAAACTTCAAAAACAACTGAAATTACTGAAAATGAATATGATAAAAAATATGAATTAATTCCTGATATAAATAAAAGTAAAGAAGAAAGTAAAAAAAATTATGAAAAAACTTATGAATTAATTCAAGATGATAGTCAAAAAATAGAAGAAACAAAAATAGAGAAAAAAAAAAAAACTTATCAATTAATTCCAGATAAAAATCAAAACAACAAATCAAATAAAAAAGAAAATGTAAAAGGACAAGAAAGTAAATTAAATGAAGAAAATAAAAGTACAACAACTACTGTAGATAAAACTTATATTTTAGGACCAGATAATAGCAAAAAAAAAGATGATGTTACTGCAGAAAATGAAAATAAATATAATATAA
>JAEEGK010007971.1_pt1 | contig 25127 bp, 21 predicted proteins | sample 8958771 | NCBI WGS metagenome assembly JAEEGK01 (sample SAMN16246547, study PRJNA631951) | gut metagenome | biome: gut microbiome; feature: rumen; material: SC-attached | host: Bos | place: Iran: Karaj | collected 2018-10
TACCTCGTCATAAGCATGTTCGGAACCAAAAGAACAAAGCTTAATGTGATCAGAACCGGCGTGCTTAGCGCAAACCTCGTTAGTAGGGATATGCTTCCCCTTATGGACTATTTTGGTTCAAAGCATGCCAAGGATGGAAAAAAGAATGATATCCCCTATGGAGTCAGTCGCGGAGAAGTCATCGACGTACCAACCCTTGATGAGAGCAGATGGGTATATGAATGTAAAGTTGTAAGAAGCATTGAAACCGGTGATTCCACCACCTTCTTTTGCCGTATCTGCAACATCCAGATCGATGAAAGACTTTCGCCCAAAGATATATTCGATGTTGATCTTACAGCTCTTGATCCCGTTATTTACTCCGGAAAATATCACAGCATTGGAAAAATGCTTGGAGAGATAGGAGACTTTTGCAAACCTGATAGAGCATAACAGCATATGACAGTTAAATAATGTTATGAAATAAGGCTCACTTTTGTGAGCTTTATTTTTGTTTTACATAAAAAAGAAAAAAATGCGGATAGCCGCAAAAATTTCTTGAATAAAGGTTGTAATAGCTATTTGCCATGTTATTGATCGACACAAAATAAAAAATGATGCAGAGGTTTAAATGTCGATGTGGGCGTAGTTGAATATAATACAAAAGACTCGGAAGGCAAGAAAATTAGGAAACAGCTTGAAGTCGATTTCATCTTTAAGACCTTTCATGGTCTCGGGCATTTCGCACACCATATCTTGAAAAATGTGAATGGGCAACCCCAAAATATAGTGTGGGCGATTTATAGTACAGCTTATGTGGTCTAATGGTATTAACCGAAAGGAGGTACCCTATGACTCAACTACTATATACCGACCACTATTTACGATATAATGTTACATATGAGATCCTTGGCAAAAGAGCTTTCTCATCAAACAGAAACTATGGCGACCTGTCAGGTCACACTGTCATCATCATCACAGACGACATGGCAGAGACCACCTTCATCAGAAACATGGCAGATCTCATACTCACAAGAGGCTGCAAGAACATCGCCTTCTGCGGCGAAGCCTCCGAAGAATGGCAGGACATCTTCGACCGCCAGGACCGAGACATCAACGGCTTCAACGACATAACAGGCTACGAAGACTTCGCAGTCACCAGATGCTTCGAAGACATCGAAGACCTCCCCGCCGAAATCGAAAACTGCTGGAACGAAGTCCTCATCCTCTGCGGCAGCAGACACGTCATGCAGGAATGCAGGGAGATTGTGGAAGAAGCATGGTAAAAGAACATCAAGAAGTTCCGGAAATGGAGGCGAGATATGAATACATTGGTGCCGATTCTAATAGCTATGAGCTCTCTTATATTTCTTGTGATTATACCTATTTACTTAGAAAAACGTGCAGCCAAGAAAGCTAAGGAGAAACAACGCGAAGAAGAAAGAAAAAGAATAGAAGCTCTAAATTCTCCTGAAAGACTTGCCAGACGACAAGAAATGCTCCAGCGAAATAAGTTAAGCTACGGAGACCCTATAAGAGTAACGCAGGGCTATCACAAATCAGATATTGCCGTGATAACTGATAGATTAAACACCGTATTATCGAGACTTCCCGAAGTAGTTGCAAGGCGCAAAGAAGAACAAGAACGCCATAACGCCGAGATGGAAATGCTATTGAAAGAGCAGAATATCAGACTACAGCAGATGCATGCAACACAGGTTTTTGATTGGGTAACTCGTGATAACGGCTAAGAGGTACGTATATGAAGGGCTATAAATGTGATACGTCTATCATAGAAAAAGATATAGAGATGATCGACAAGGTTCTTGATAAACATGCTCTCAAAGTTACAGACCACAAAGAGTGCTATCAGCTTAATAAGTACTACGTGAAAATGAACTATGACACCGACATCAAGGAACTCTTTAGCAGCAAACCCAATTTTGCCATTGCACTTGATGATGAGAGTATCAGATTGTACCGAGACGGCAGTAACTTTGTCATAGAAAAGAAAAGAGATAACGCCAGACTGTTAGCATCAGTATTTGAAAGAGATAGCAAGTGGAAAAATATACAAGGTACCAAGATACTACTGGGAGTTGATGAAGATGGCAACAGCGTGATCACAGACCTTGCCAAAGCGCCACACATCTTGGTTGCAGGGAAAGCCGGAAGTGGCAAAACGATGTTCCTTATGAATGTCATAAACTCCATATTTTTCAAATCAAAGACATTCCCAATTGTCCTTGATAGTTCAAGCCAAAGACTCCAAAAAATATATGGCAGAGCCAACCACAATTACATATATGGTTCCGAATCCAATTTCAGAAAACTGATTGATCTAAATGAACTGCTAAAACAAAGACTTGAGAATATGGATAAACTGGGCTTTGCTAACATATCGGGAACCGAATATTTATCTGCATACATCATTGTCAACGGAGTTGAAGAACTTATATCCCAAAGACCAGACGCTGAGATCCTGCTTACCAATATCGCAGAGTTTGGCGCTAAAGCCGGATTCCATCTCGTACTGTGCATAGAGAACATGGAAAGCGGAGCGTATACAAAGAGGCTTAGAGACCTGATTCCTGTAAAAGTCTGCTTCAAAACCAAGAACCCTTCCCAATCCGCTATGATAATCGGCTATGAAGGCGCAGAAACCCTCTTTGGAAACGGAGACATGTTCTTCCTCGGAAAAGACATGTCTAAACCCATCAGAATACAGGCACCATTCCTAAGCGAATCAGATATTGAGTCTATTGCGGAGATGTTGGGGAAAGTGAAAGTAGAACGGGCGTAGGAGGTATAGTGATTATGTATGAGAAGCTTATAAACGATATAAACGAAGCGCTAAAAACCTTTGAAGAAAAAGATTACCCTAAGATATATGCACTGTTAAAAGACATTGTTGAACTGAAACTCTATGAGGGTTGCACTGATATTGAAATTGCTACCATGATTGATTCTGAAGACATGACGAGCCGGATGCCGGAAGCAGTTGCCAATATAGTTATTGAGCTGTACCTCAGTGCTGCTGTAGAGGAGATTCCACATGAAGCAGGAAGAGCTTATAACAACATCGGAGCTCTTTATTATACAGGGCGAATCGGACACGTAGACAAGAAGAAAGCCTTGGAGTATTACCAAAAGGCCGGTGAACTCGGCTTTATAACAGCATACACCAATATGGGATATGCATATCTGTATGGCGATGGCGTAGATGTGGATTATGAAAAGGCATATCGCAACTTTAGCCAAGGCGCACTCGGAGGTGATACCGAGGCAATGTATAAGCTTGGGGATATGTTCAGATATGGATTCTATGTAGATAAAAATGAGACATTGGCAAGCATAGCATATATCAAGGCAAGCCAACTTCTTAATGAATCCAGAGGAGCATTTCTTCCTTGTGATGGAAAAGTATATCTTAGACTTGGAGATATGTTCTACGAGGGGATTGGCACGGACATCGATTACGACAAGGCGTTTCAGTATTATCAAAGCGCTGAAAGAGGGCTATATGAGATGATTCGTAGAGGAGATATCTATAGTGCCTCTTCCCTTAAACATGTACAGGAAAGATTGAATGAGATAAAAGAGAAATACAATAAAGATCTGCCCAGCATGGAATGGGCGAAGTTGCACTAATCTTCATTATCGGCGAAAGAAGGGCGATTGTGGAAGAAGAGAAAAAACTCAGATAAGTGTCGGTTACTATTAATGAAAAAAAGTAGTGACGGGCACTTTTATGTTATTTGGTGCTATCTAACAATATATATGCAATGGTATAATTAAAGATGGTTATCACGCCTATCAACAATGAAGAAAGAGGTATGAATATAACATGATTACTGGAGATTTAAAAAATAAGATTGATAAAATATGGGAGACTTTTTGGACAGGTGGAATAACCAATCCTCTTGATGTCATAGAACAGTTTACCTATCTGTTATTTATAAAACAGCTTGATGATGTTGAAACAACAAAAGAGAATGAGGCCAATTTCCTTGGGGTTCATTATGATCCAATGTTCCCAGGAGATAGTGAGAAATATAGATGGAGCAAATTCAAAAACCTCGGTTCAGCAGATGAGATGTATGATCTTGTAATGAACGGAGTATTTCCGTTTATAAAGAATCTTCATCAGGATGGTGACTCAGCGTATTCCAAGTATATGGGGGATGCAATTTTCAAAATACCTACAGCTGCAATGCTAACCAAGATTGTAGATGGTATTGATAAGCTTGAACTTGGAGACGAGGACACAAAGGGAGATTTATATGAGTACCTTCTGTCTAAGGTTGCAACTGCAGGTACAAATGGTCAGTTTAGAACGCCAAGACATATTATTGAATTGATGGTAGAGCTTACTAAGCCACAGCCCGATGATATTATCATAGATCCTGCCATGGGATCGGCAGGCTTTCTTATTGCGGCGCAGACATATTTGAGAAAAAATCATCCGGATATGTTCCTTGATGAGAAAAAGAGAAAGCATTTCAATAATGATATGTTCTATGGAAACGATATGGATAGAACAATGCTCCGTATAGGTGCTATGAATATGCTTCTTCATGGAGTAGATAATCCGAATATTTCTTATAGGGATAGTTTATCTGAGCAGAATACTGATGTTGAAACATATTCACTTGTGCTTGCTAATCCGCCGTTTAAGGGGAGTCTGGACTATGAGGCAGTATCTGCAGATCTGTTAAAGGTTACCAAAACTAAAAAGACAGAACTGCTATTTCTTGCACTTTTCTTGAGGATTCTGAAGAAGGGCGGACGTGCTGCGGTAATTGTACCTGATGGAGTGCTCTTTGGGTCAAGCAATGCTCATAAGCAGATAAGGAAAGAACTTATAGAGAATAACAAGCTGGATGCAGTTATCTCCATGCCTAGTGGTGTGTTTAAGCCATATGCGGGTGTGTCTACAGCTATACTTGTATTTACCAAAACCGGAAGTGGTGGCACAGATAAAGTATGGTTCTACGACATGAAGGCTGACGGATATAGTCTAGATGATAAGAGACAGGAGATAACTGATAATAATATTCCTGACATTATCAGTAGATATAACAATCTTGAAGCGGAAAAAGATAGAAAAAGAACTGAACAGAGCTTTTTTGTATCAGTAGAGGATATCATTACAAATGATTATGATCTTTCTATCAACAAGTATAAAGAAGTGGTATATGAAAAAGTTGAGTATGAACCAACCGATGTCATAATCGGTAAGATTGAGTCAATAGAGGCTGAGATTCAGACTGAATTTGCTGAGTTAAAAAAAATGTTGGATGTAAAATAAATTGAGATTTATCGAGGTGAATAACTAAAAAATGAGGTAGAAAATACATTATGGAGAGAGATGATTATATTCGACATTGGAATAGCTTTTGTGGCTTGGCTACTGAACTAGAAGAGACCGAGAGATTTGTATTCCATGGGCTGCAGGGAGATGAACAAGTGGGACTGATTCATGCAGATGTATTTTCTGATGTATTTCGGCAAATCCTTATGGTTACTTGCTCGGAATTTGAAACTATGTGTAAACATTTGTGTAGTGCTAATGGTGTGAAGACAAATAATATTGTTGATATTAGTAGATGTATTTTAAGTACATATCCTAATATCGTAAATACTAGAATTTACACAAAGTATGGATATTTAACACCAATAGAGAATTGGAAACTGTTGAATGGTAAGGTTGAAGGAATTGAGTGGTGGAGAGCTTACACAGCAATTAAGCATGATGAAAAAGGGGCATTTAAAAAGGCAACTCTTGAAAATACTGTGTTAGCGCTAGGAACATTATACATAATAGATTTATATGTGCTGAAGGTTTCATCTGGAAATCTTCAATTGGCTCACGAATTTCCGCCAAATTATTTTAGGTGTGAATATACAGCCAACTATGTAGTTACATCAGAAGGAGAGTTGCCGGACTTTGGTAATAAAACATCAGATGAAATAGTAAAAGAGACAATCGGCAAGTTGATGGATAAAAAATAATAGATTTGTAGGGATGATATATGGCTAAACTTATAGAGATAACAGGAAAAGCTGTGGCTGGTGAGTGGGGTACGGATGATGAAACTGGTGAAGGAATACCAGTACTTAGAACTACGAACTTTACCAACGAGGGCGTGGTTGACTACAGTGATGTGGTTACAAGGACAATTACAAAGAAAAATATAGGTGAGAAGTTTCTAAGAGCGGGAGATATTATTATTGAAAAGTCAGGAGGAAGTGATAAATATCCAGTTGGTCGAGTTATATATTTTGATGGACCGAACAATACTTACCTTTTCAATAATTTTACAGGACTGCTGAGAGTACAGGATCAGGAAAAATGGTTTCCAAAGTATGTTTTTTACTCTCTTTTTGGCAACTACCGAAGAGGTGGGACAAGACCTTTTGAGAATAAAACGACAGGGCTCCATAATTTAAAGACTGACGATTATGTATCCAGATATGATGTTGCAGAAGCAGAATATTCAAAACAAAAAGAAATCTGCACACATTTGGATAAACTATATTCTATCATCAAGATGCGAGAGAAAGAGCTTATAAAGTTGGACGAACTCATCAAAGCCCGATTTGTCGAGCTCTTTGGTGACCCTGTTTTGAATGAAAAAGGTTGGAAAACTAAACCTTTGCTTGATATGGGAACATGTAAAAATGGTATGAATTTTCACTACGATGATAGTGGTGTTGAAATCAACTGCTTAGGAGTGGGAGATTTTAAGGACTATTCGGTTATAGAGAATACCAATCTCTTGCCGGTTGTTTCATTAAACGAAATGCCTTCTGATGAGTACTTGCTTAAAGATGATGATATTGTATTTGTACGTTCAAACGGGAATAAAGCCTTAGTCGGAAGGAGTGTAGCTGTTTATCCCAGGGATGTTAAAACTACTTTCAGTGGATTTTGTATTAGATACAGAAAACATGATAAAGATATAACTGTCCCCTATCTTCTTAGGGTACTAAAAACAGAGTCAATAAGGTTAAAAATGGCTGGAAGAGGTGCAAATATTCAGAATTTGAATCAGCAAATTCTGGGCACATTGGTAATACCTGTTCCACCAATAGAGTTGCAGAACCAGTTTTCTGATTTTGTAGAACAAGTCGACAAATCAAAAGTTGTAGTTCAGAAATCATTAGATGAAACACAGAGATTGTTTGATAGCTTGATGCAGTATTATTTTGGATAATACTGATGAAAACGATGTTCAGTATATATTATTATTACAGGTTGAGAAAATGGTTTTTAAAAATTATTCATATGATGAGAACAATTATCCGGGGTTCGAAAATGAGGATATAGAAAAAAATAGATCTAGAATAGTTGAGGATTCATATTGGAACGCTACAAATTTGAAAAGTATTATTGAGAAATCATATGATACTTCGAGGGTAGAAAGATTACCAAATCGTAAGGAAGAGATGATTTTTGCTCTTGTTGCATTAGCGTGTGAGCAGTATATGAAGTCATTGGCTTATTTTGATACCAGTAAAAAGAAGCTTGTATGGGGGCATGATTTAGAAGAACTTTTTTCTGAGCTATCAGATACTATAAAGAAAAAAGTAGAGGAATTGATTGCTGAAGACGGCTTTGAAAAAAAGTTGAAAGATAATAAGGATGTGTTTTATAAACTTAGATATTCATATGAATTAAAAGGGTACAGAATTGATGCGAATTTTATGTTGAAATTGATGAATACATTGAGTGAGGTTTGTAAAGAGTATTATCCGGATGAAATAATAGAAGGAAATAATGGCTTTTATAGATGTGGATATGCTGCAGATGGAGATTATTACGGGATAGAAATAGTGTAGAGGTTAAAATAGTTATATAAGGTTCGCAAATCACGGAAAATTAAAAAGTGCAATTTGTATGATTTTAGCTGGTATGAAAAGTCTTTTGAGTGTTTAATTATGGAGTTCTATGGAAAATGAATAAGAAACAACACTTTGTACCACAGATGTTCTTAAAGAACTTTTGTATAGCAGATGAACCTGGTAAATGTTGGGAATATAATTTACACAATAAAGCTTTTTCTAAAAAACGCACAGAGGAATTATGTGTACAAAATTATCTGTATGAAATTAGGGATGATAATGGAAACTATTATTATGAAAATGGTAAAAATGCAGTTGAGAAAGGCTTTTGTCAACTTGAAAGCCAATATGTGCCGTTCATTGATGTTTTGCTTACTAGACTTGAAGATGGCAATAGAATAGTATTTACAGATAATGATCTCGAATTGTTGTATGCTTGGATTTCATTTTTGATGATACGTAATCCATTATTATTACAAGCGATACCTTATGTAGCAAAAGAGATTGGTACTTGTATAGATACAAAGATTGGCAAATCATATAATTTTATTGAATTGATGCCTTTTTTAATGGAGAAATTTTCTTTTGATTTAAAGAAAGGACATATAGAGTTTCTAAAATCCGATGAAAACTGTAGTTTTGTAATATCGGATATTCCGGTTATTGTAAAAGGAAATCCGTTACACCATTTCTGTTATGTACCAATATCATCGAAATTTGCGATTGTCATACAGAAGCCGGAAACCATAGTAACTGATGTTCATAGCTGTATTATTCGAAAACTCAAAAAGAAAGATGTAATGCATTATAATTATATGATATTTAATGCTTTAATAAATTCGTTTGAGAGTGAACTTTCTTTTGGAAATTCTTTGATTGCGAATAACCAGAGTATATTAATGGAAATGATACTGCCAGGTGTTTAAGAACTTTTGATAATGATAATGTCTAGGGGGCATTATGGATAATACTCAGTTTGGATTACACTTTTATAGAGAAGAGATGTTTATTCCGCAGATTGTTAGTTCTGCTTTTGAATGTATTATAAGAAAAGTAGGATGTGAAAGAGTTTTTTTCCCCTTTGCTAAAGGCGACGAAGTTATTAGTTGTCACAATAATGGTGTTTCTATAGATTATTGGAATCCCAATGTGAATATATGTAAGTATATTTCGGAACAGACTGGGGTAGAGCCTAATAAAGAATACCAAAGTGACAATGTTTATGATTTGATAATATCAGATTTGCCATTTGGACCTGTTACACCAAGTGCTATGCATTTATCAATCGCGGAGAAAGCATTTGGAATGAATACAGATAGTTATATAGTTTTGACATTTGCTGGAAATATTACTACAAGTTCTCAGGGAAGGAAGTGGATTGGTAAACTTGAGGATAAAGGTATTTATGTTAATGCTATTATTGACATGATACCCGGAGTGTACAAACCAATTACTTTGATAGAGAGTCGTATTTTGTTTTTTGCTAAGACTAAGAGCGATGACATATTTTTGGCAAAGATAAGAGAAAATGAAGATGTGGAAACTGTGATTGATAATTTTGTTAGTCATAGAAACTCGTCAAAAGCTGAAAGATTAGGGGAATGGTTTGTTAGGGGAGAGTTTCCTGATTTTTCAGCATATGAGAATCATAATAGAAAAAAAAGACTGGAACAAAAGCTTTCAAAAAGTTATAACGGAGAATTAGTCAGAATAGAAGAATTATGTAATAAACTTGATGCGCCTCGAAAAGATGGATTTAAAGAAGAATGTGAAGCGGCAGTATACATCCCTAAATTAGGAAAGACAGATGTTGTTACTAGAATAGCTGAATTTGATATAAAAGCTCAAAATTATTATAGGCTAATAGTTGATCAAGATAAGATAATACCGGGTTTTTTGGCATTTATACTTAATACGGAAGCTGGAATTGAACTTAGGTTACGTGCAATGAGTGGAGCTACAATACCATTTCTTAATTCAACCAATATACTTGATATAGAAGTACCACTTCCATTGCTTACATTTCAAACGGAGATTTTGAAGCTTGATAGTGAGTTAAATCAGATTGCTCAAGAAAGCAATAAGTTAAGAGAGCGACTTAAGCAAACACCAGCATCGTATAAAACTATTAGGAGAGATATAAAAAATATAAATAATCGAGGGGATAAATTTGAACAGTGGATTGAATTATTACCATACCCAATTGCGACGATTTTAAAACGCTATCAAGTTGCAGAAGATGATGTGCATAAACAAGAAATGCTTCTTTACTTTTTTGAGGCGTATTCTATATTTGAAGCGGCAATTTTGATTGGGGCATATGGTAATTATTCTGATGAAGAAAATGATGCTATGGATGTTGATGCATCATTTTTCGAAAAAGCTTCATTTGGATCATGGGTAAGAATGAATAGAGCGTTGTCAAAGTCCATACGAAAGAGACTTGATAATAAAGATACCATGGATAGAATTTTAGAATGTTTTTGTACAGATGATAGAACTGTTATTAATGCGCTTTGTAACAATGATATTTGCAATATATTGCAGGGAGCTAGTGATAACAGAAATTCATGGCGTGGACATTCTGGGATTACTGGTGAATCTATATATGCAGATCATGTTCGAATTTTGGAAGATGATTTAAATAGATTTCAAGATAGAATTCAAGATACATATGAAAAAATACAGTTAATTCGTCCATTGTCATTGAAACATAAAGATGGAGAATTTATTAATACTGTTGAAGTATTAACAGGGTCAAATCCTATTTTTAAAAAGTGTGAATTTGTAGGAGAGGCTTTGGATGAGAGCAAATTGTATATTAGGATGCTAGATACAAATAAAGTATTTGAGATACCTCCATTTCTTCTAATGAAGAATTCTCCGGCAGATATTAAAAATGCTTGTTATTTTTATAGTCGCTTGGAGGGGGCAAATACAAAGTATATTTCATATCATTTTGAAGGACAGCCTGAGGATATAGAACAAGGCGATTTGGCATATTCTGTGATAAGAGATGTATTAAATAATAAAAATAGTAATTAATTATGGTTGTAGGATGCTGGTAAATGGAGGAATTTACCAGCATGGAAACAAAAGTTGTTGCAGTTTTAAATGAGATGGCGGAGTATCTTTCTGTAGCTCAAATGAAGAAACTTCAGGAGGTATTATTAAAAGCTTTTACAATTACAGAGGCGGAAAAACGAGATATCTCAAATATCGATTATCTTAAGCTGTTTTTGAAGGCGAAAAGAATAGAAGGATGCTCAGAAAGAACTATACAGTATTATCGGACTACGATAGATAAAATGCTGGGTGTAGTTAATGATCCTATAAGGAAAATGACTACTGAAAGAATGAGAGAGTATCTGGTAGATTATCAACAGATTAATAATTGCAGTAAAGTAACTGTTGATAATGTCAGGCGCAATATATCGAGTTTTTTCTCGTGGCTCGAAGAGGAAAACTATATTTTAAAGAGTCCAATGAGGCGGATTCATAAGATTAAAACTAATCAACAAGTGAAAGAAATTATCTCAGATGAAGATATTGAAAAGATGAGAGACAACTGTTCGTGTAAACGGGATTTGGCAATGATAGACTTGTTATACTCTACTGGGATTCGAGTAGGAGAGTTGGTTAGTCTAAATATTTCGGATATTGATTTTAATGCAAGAGAATGTGTTGTTTTTGGAAAGGGTGGCAAGGAACGGAAGGTATATTTTGATGCTAAGTCCAAGCTTCACATTCAGAATTATATTAACAGTAGAGATGACAGCAATCCGGCGCTTTTCGTTACACTTGATGCTCCACATGATAGATTGAGAATAAGCGGAGTTGAAATAAGGCTTCGGCAGATGGGACGAAAGCTTGATTTACAACGTATATTTCCACATAAGTTTCGCCGCACAACGGCTACGAGAGCCATTGATAAAGGAATGCCTATTGAACAAGTACAAAAGTTGTTGGGGCATTCTCAGATAGATACAACAATGCAGTATGCTATCGTTAATCAAAACAATGTAAAGACATCTCATCAGAAATTCATCTCATAATTCAAATTGAGATTTGTCGAGATGATGAATCATATCAAAATTGAATATATGTTTGACGATAAAGAGCGGTAATGGTAGTATTATATTAATTAAAGGTGCTACCGGTAGACGGTTAGCCCTGTTTCAAATTAGCAATTATTAAAAATAACCGCTCAGTCTGGCAGGACAATGGGCGGTTATTTTTGTGTCTTGGAATCATGCTTGCCAAACATGTAACCAAGACTAAAGAAAGTCGCACACAGTGCAAGCACTGCGATAAGGTCACTAATGGTGAGCATAAGCAAGTACCTCCAACAAAGATTTCTCAAAAGAGATTTCTATGATAAACAGAGGTCACAGTCCTCCGATTGAAGGACTAACCGCCTACCGTGATTACTGGTAGCACCAAAGATGATTATATCGAACATATATTCGCAAGTCAATGACAAATGGAAAGATTTGTAGGGATGATAGATGGAAAAAATAAAGCTTGTAGATATTTGTAATCCGAAACAATGGAAAACAATACCAACAGGAGAACTGTTAGATAATGGATATCCTGTATATGGAGCTAATGGTGTAATAGGATTCTACAACGAATATAACCATGAGAATCCAGTGGTAGCAATAACTTGTAGAGGCGCAACATGTGGTTCTGTTAATATCACAGAACCCAAAGCTTATGTTACAGGAAATGCAATGTGCCTTGATGATGTGAGAAACGATATTGATATTGAATATTTATATTATTTCTTTAAGCACTATGATTTTAAAGGAGTCATTAGTGGCTCAGCACAGCCTCAAATTACAAGGCAAGGATTAGAAAAGGTGATTCTTTCTATATGTTCTCCTGATGAGCAAAGAAGTATCATTGATAAGTTAAAGATAATAGAAGCAATTATAAAGCTTCGTGAGCTGGAATTAAATAATTTAGATGAGCTCATCAAAGCCCGATTTGTCGAGCTCTTTGGTGATATTGCTACTGAAGATTATAAGTATGAAACTAAGAAGCTTGGTGATGTTGCGGAAGTGGGCTCAAGTCATAGAGTGTTTACTTCAGAATTTGTTGATGAGGGCATTCCTTTTTACAGAGGAACAGAAATCGGAGAATTAGCAAACGGACAGAAGCCATCTGACCCATATTATATTTCAGAAGAACATTACAATAGATTGGCAAATGATGAAACAAAGCCTATTATAGGTGACTTACTGATGCCGTCTATATGTAATAAGGGACAGGTGTGGATGGTTGATACAGAAGAGCCATTTTATTATAAGGATGGTCGTGTTCTCTGCATTTCACCGGATAGAGAAATATACAATCCGAAGTATTTGCAGTATTTCATGAAAGTGAAGACTGAAGTGGAATATCCCAAGATGGGGTCTGGATCTACTTTTGCAGAGTTTAAGATTTTTTTACTGAAGGATTTTGATATTCTTACACCTCCAAGACGAATTCAGGAGGAGTTTACTGCGTTTGTGGAACAAGTCGACAAATCAAAAGTTGTAGCATAAAAGGAGAAATCAATTATGGAAACCAATTTTGATTACCTCTTACAGAAAGAAGATTATTCTGATTTTGCTACTCAAGCTGTAGAAGCAGAGAAGAGCATAGCAATATCACCGGCAACATGTGCGATTCTATCAAGAAGAGCAATAGAATTGGCGGTGAGATTTGTATATTCATATGATGCCGAATTACAGCTTCCATACCAAGATAATATTTCAAGTCTTATACACGAGGATTCTTTTAGAAACATAATTGAACCTCGTTTATTTCCATTACTCAAATATACTATCCATCTTGGAAATGTCGCTGTACACACCAACAGTAATATTAAACGCGATGAAGCTATAATTGCTCTTCGTGATCTTTATGAATTTTGTGATTGGATTGACTATTCATATTCAACTGATTATGAAGAAAAAACTTTTGATGAATCAATATTGGCTACAGGTGATGAGAAGAGAGTAAAAGCTGAAGAACTTAAGGCTCTCTATGATGACCTTAGTAGTAAGGATAAGAAGCTTGCGGATGTTCTTAAAGAGAATGAAGAACTTCGCCGTCAGATGGCTTCTGAGAGAAAGAATAACACAAAGCGCAGAATTTTTAACATAGACAAGATTAGTGAAGCGGAGACAAGAAAGCGCTTTATAGATGTGGAGCTTCAAGAAGCGGGATGGTTTATAGACAGGAACTGTACTATTGAAGAACCTGTTACCGGGATGCCGAATCCGACCGGAACGGGATTTGTTGATTATGTTCTATGGGGAAAGGATAATCTCCCTCTTGCTGTAGTAGAGGCCAAAAAGGCAGCTGTAGATCCTATCGTTGGAAGCCAACAGGCAAAGCTGTATGCTGATTGTTTGCAGAATAAATATAATCAGCGGCCGCTTATATTTACAACAAATGGATTTGAATTTTTCTATACTAATGACTATTTAAATTATCCTAAGAGAGAAGTATCAGGCTTTTTTACTCAAGAAGAACTGCAGCTTGAAGTTGATAGAAGGAAGCAGCGGATTCCATTAAATACTATTGATATAAGTGATGATATTACAAACCGCCCTTATCAGAAAGAAGCAGTTACGGCGGTATGTGACGCTATCATGAAAAAGCATAGAAAGATGCTTATAGTACAGGCTACAGGTTCGGGAAAAACCAGAGTTAGTATCAGTGTTGTAGATGTACTTAGAAGGCACAACTATGTCAAAAACATCCTATTTTTGGCAGATAGAACGGCACTTGTAAAGCAGGCGAAGAATAGCTATACAGACTTGCTACCGGATTTATCATGTTGCAATCTTTTGGATAACAAGGATGATCCGGAGAATTGTCGTATGATTTTTTCTACCTATCCAACAATGATGAATGCTATAGATGAGAAGAAAAATAAGTTTGGAGAGCGCTTATTTGGACCGGGACATTTTGATCTGATTATTTGCGATGAGGTACATAGATCAATTTATAAGAAATATCAGGAAATCTTTGAGTATTTTGATGCGATGCTTCTTGGTATGACTGCAACACCTAAAGATGGAATTGATAAGAATACTTATGGGATTTTTGATCTTGAAAGAGGTAACCCAACTTTTGCGTATGAACTTGAGAAAGCAGTAGAAGAAGGCTATTTGGTTAACTATTCTACTTTGGAATACAAGTCTGAGATTATGGAAAATGGGATTCATTATAACGACTTGTCTGATGAAGAAAAAGAAGAGTTTGAAGAAACATTTGAAGACGATGGCATGATCCAAGATGATATCTCAAGTTCAGCTATTAATACATGGCTATTCAACTATGACACAATAGACAAAGTCCTGAAGGAATTAGTGGAGAAGGGGCTTAAGATTGAGGGTGGTGACAAGCTTGGCAAGACAATTATATTTGCCAAGAATTCATTGCATGCCAATGTTATAGTTGAAAGATTTGGAAAGATTTTCCCGGAATTTGGTGGCGACTTCATAAAACAGATAGACTACAGCATAAAATATGTTGATACCCTTATTGATGATTTCAGTACTAAGGATAAGATGCCACAAATAGCGGTGTCTGTAGATATGCTCGATACCGGCATTGATATTCCGGAGATACTCAATCTTGTCTTCTTTAAGAAGGTACGAAGTTATTCCAAATTCTGGCAGATGATTGGGCGAGGGACCAGACTATGCAAGGATTTACTTGGCGAAGGGATTGATAAAGAGAAATTCCTTATATTTGATTTCTGCAGCAATTTTGAGTTTTTTAGAGTGAATAGAAATGGTTATGAAACTGGAATTCAGGCAAGCCTTTCAGAGAAGATATACAACACGAAAGCGATGATTTGTCGGGAACTTCAGGCCCCAACATTTACTAATGATGAGAAATATATCAATTATAGAAAAGAGCTTGTTAAAGATTGTCAAACTGCAGTTCTAGAGCTTAGGGATGATAGCTTCTTGGTTAAGAGACATCTGAGATATGTTGAGGCATATAGAGACCTTGCTAATTGGAATAATTTAGAAACGGTAGAGATTTCTGACATTAAGGAACATATTTCTCCGATTATAAAACCGGACAAAGATGACGAATTAGCTAGAAGGTTTGATTATCTAATTTATAGTATTGATCTTGGAATGCTCCAAAACAAGAACATACAGACTCCGATAAGTATTGTTGTGGGCGCTGCGGAATTCCTTTCTAAGAAATACTCTATTCCCCAGGTGGCCGCTCAGAGAGATGTGATAGAAGAGGTGCGGACGCAGGAGTTTTGGGACGGGGCAACAGTTATAGAACTTAATCAGGTCAGAGAAGCAATGAGAAATCTTATGCAGTATATCGATAAGATTAAAACCCATATATATTATACGGATTTCACTGATACTATCACTGAACTGGGAGAAGGACAGCCAATCTATGTGAGTAATGATCTAAAGAATTATAGAAAGAAAGTAGAGTTTTATCTGAAAGAACATGAAGATAACATATCAGTATATAAGCTTCGCAACAACAAGAGGCTTAATGAAACTGATATGAAAGAACTTGAGCGAATTCTATGGAAAGAGCTTGGCTCTAAGGAAGATTATATCAAGGAATATGGAGATACACCGATAGGAAGACTTGTTCGAAAGATCGTAGGAGTGGATAGATCAGCTGTAAACGAGGCATTCAGTAGATTCACTTCGGATGAACATTTAAATGTGAATCAGATAAGATTTGTAAATCTTATAATCGATTACATTGTAGCAAACGGGAACATTGAGGATAACGCAGTTCTAATGGAGGAACCATTCAGATCACTTGGTAGCATAACGTCCCTATTTAAGGACGACATGGGAAAAGCCAGAGAAATCATGGATGTGGTGGCTGAAATTAAAAACAATTCAGAGATGTTTGCGTGAATAGGGAGGAAGTATGGCAAAAGGTATTATCTATGTTATGACTACAGCAGTAAATGGCCTTGTGAAAATTGGAATGACGCAGAATTATCAGCAAAGAATGGACTCTCTTGAAAAGAATGGATATTGTAATGTTACTGCACTGAAGAGACGCTTTGCCATAGAAGTTGATGATTACGATAAAAAAGAAATGATGCTAAAGACTATATTCGAAAGGTCACGAATTGCAGACAGTGAATTATTTGCTTTGAATGTGGATCTTGCGGTTCAACTGCTTTCTGCTTTTGAGGGAAAACAGATTTATCCTGATCCCGAGGAGGTCACTAAAGCAAAATCATTTAATGAGGCCACGGAAGCTATAGAAGTGAGTAAAATTCCTAACGGAACATATTACATGGCAAAGAAGGTAAAACGATACGACAATAGAACAATACATGCAAAAATGAAAGTTGAGGACAGTAAGATAATAGTTCTTTCAGGAAGCGAGATCTGCCCTATAAAAGGGAAAGGCGGTAGCGAAGGTACATTATCAAGAAGAGATAAAGCTAAAATAAAAGACGGAGTCTTACAGCAGGACGAAGAATTTAACACTGTTAGCATGGCAGCTGTTTTTGTTCTAGGGGCAGCTAGTAACGGTTGGATTGATTGGAAAACAAAAGAGAAAAATGGTGATCCAATAGATATTTACAGAGAGCATGTTGTAATAGATGAATGAATTGCTACATCGCATAATGAATGGATAAATGTGAAATGCAATAGATTGGGCTATAGAATATACAAGAATTAAGAAACGGAATAGTTATAATGGACAGTACATTTTTAAAGTGGGCAGGTGGTAAAAATTGGTTTATAAAAAATCAAGGTCATCGCTTACCTAGTCAATACAATAGATATATTGATCCTTTTTTGGGCGGGGGGTCTGTTTTCTTCTACATGGAACCACACGAAGCGATAATTAGTGATATTAACAATGAGCTCATTTCAACATATTTAGCAATAAAATACGATTGGAAGGAGCTTGATAAAAAGCTTAAAGCACATGCAAAGAAGCATAATGATACCTATTACTATGCGGTTAGGAATATATGTCCAAGAAATATATCAACAGTAGCTGCTCGAATGATTTATTTAAACAGAGCATGTTTTAACGGCATATACCGTGTGAATAGGCTTGGAAAATTTAATGTGCCTAAAGGCTCAAAAAATAAAATCATAACGGGGCAGGAGAAATTTGAAGAGAGATCTAAGCTTCTTGAGAATGCAGAAATTAGGTGTTGTGATTTTGAAGATACAATAAATAGGGCGCAACTAAATGATTTCCTTTTTTGTGATCCGCCTTATGCAATATATGAAGAGCAAAGTTTTGTTGGATATACTAAAAATTTGTTTGATTGGAACGACCAAATCCGACTATCAGTTGCGCTAGAAAGAGCGAGGAATAGAGGAGTAAAGATAATAATGACAAATGTGAATCACGCATCTGTAAGAGCTTTATATGAAAATAAGCAGGGATTTATGTTAGAGGATGTTTCTCGATTTAGTGGTATATCAGGGAAAACAGGTGGAAGAGGACAGTACTCAGAACTGATAGTAAGTGCCAATATATAAAATATTTAGTTTATGCGAGAAGTATTTTATATGTCTAGCATATATATACAACAGTTATTTTAATTATTTATGAGCAAAGGCGGAGTAGAATAATGATTAGAATTGCATTGATTAGCGATATTCACTTTGGAAAAGATGCAAGATCAGGTGAATATGCGCTACCTGGGCAGAGTATTAATGGAGAGACAACAAATGCAGTCTTGCTTACAGAAAGTGCTGTACAAGTGATGAAGGAACAAGAAATAGACTATTTGTTTATTTCTGGTGATTTGACTTCCGTTGGGAGTCCTGTAGAGTTTTATTATTGCCAGAAGAAAATAGATGAAATAGTTGGTGGAGCTGGAATTAGCAACGAACGAGTGATTTGGTGTAGTGGAAATCATGATAATGATTGGAGTATTGCAGGTCTAGGAGATAAATATGGGACTAAAGAAGAGGAAGAATCTAATAAGGAGTTGACAAAAGTAGCTTGTGATAGGGAACTGGTTGAGATAGCTAAGGAGAAGTATGACGAATTAGCGGGTTCAATTGCCGATAGAAATATGAATTATAAGAATTTGAGTAAAAGAGGGATATTACCTTCTTCGGGAATATATGAAGACAATGATATTGTTGTTTTTGTGTTGAATTCCAGCTCAAAATGTGTTCGAAAAGATGTTATAGAGCACGGGAGTTTAACAATAGAGCAATTAGAGTGGCTTGAAAAAAATTTAGTTGATTATAAGGATGATTCAAGATGGAAAATTTTGATGCTACATCATCATCCAATTGATTATCCATATCCATATCCATCGTTAGATATTTCTAAGTTGGAAGAAGGAAGTGAATTATGTAAGCTTGTAGGTGAAAATGGCATAGATATTGTTATTCATGGACACAGACATCATCCTAGGTGCAAAACTACAACTGAAAGTGACTGGTCCAAGCCGGTTAGTTTTATATGCGGAGGTAGTTTCTCTGTAAGTGAGCACTATAGAAACAAGGGAGAAATTCCAAATACATTACATATTTTAGAATTATCTGACAACGTCGGTTTACTAAAGCTATATTCTTATGAATATTGTACTAGTAAGGGATGGGTGAGAGTGATGGAATATAGGGATGCCGTCCCACTTGATAGAATCATGTATCTTGGTAAAGTATTTACAGATTCTGAAACAAAGGATGAATTAGCGAATTTAGTCAAGAAGACAAAGGAAACAGGGATTTATAAGTGGGATGAATTAAATGATTCAATCAAATATAAGTCGTCAACCATACTTAAGAGAATTGCTGCAGAAGTGGCTGAAAAAGAAGCATGTGAAATAAAAGTAATTCCACTAGATGTAATTATTATACAGAGATAGGAGTTAAAAGTAAAATGAAGGCTGAGGCAAATAAACTATATAATTATTCTGGTCGAAATCCTTTTACGGATAGTCAAGGACGTAATTTTTCAGATTTAAAAATTAGCAAAGAGTTTTGCCCAATAGCGAGATTTTGGTCATTATACAATGATCATCATGAAATACTAATTGGCACTAGGGGGAGTGGAAAGACTTTTCTATTGAAAATGATGAGAAGATCTATGATAGGGTGTTTGGAAAATGATTTGTCGGAAAAGATTTTAGATGAAAAGATCTATTACCCGTTTTACGTACCGATGCATATGGAAACAGTTGCTGCTTTAAACGATAAAAGGATAGAAGATGCGAAAAAGATTATTTTATTTAAATATATTTTTAATTCATTGTTGGCTGAATCTGTATTAGAAGAACTGATAAGATTTCTAGAAAAGAAAGGTAAGAAGGCAAGCATTGAATTATCGATAGAACTAGCGAAGAAGATAAACAAGATTTGGTTTCCAGACAGAGCGAGTAACGGAGTGATTGATTTATATGATCTGGAAATTAAAATTCGGCAAAGGTCATATAACTTTGATTACATAAACGGGGATATAAATAATATTCCTGTCATTTTTAGAAGAGATATTGCTGGACCTTTAATTGGAATACAACCCATTCTAGAAAAAACGTTCCAAACAAGTAGTAATTCAACGTGGATAGTGTGCATTGATGAAGCTGAATTTATACCAGAACTCTTTCAGAAATGTATAAATAGTTTCATGCGCTCTAATACAAATCGTATTGCGTTGAAAATAGCAACATTACCATATTATTGGAAAACATTGGAAACATTAGATGATAATATAAAAATCTCGGCTGAGAATGACTTTAATTATCAAATATTGGATATGAATTGTGAAAGTGATGATTTTATATCACTTACTAACAAATTATGTAAGCATAGGATTGAGAGTTTAGAAAATAATAGATTAAATGTTGAGAAGTTAGAAGATTTTTTAGGTGTTGAAGGTGATGATAATAGGATCGATTATTATAGGATGATTGTAGGCAGAGAACGTGCAAGTAAAGAACAAGTGGAAGAAGATATTATTTCTTCATTTTCAGAACAACGGAAAAATGGAGCCCCTTCCTATACAAATAAAGAGAAGACTATCTATCAGAAATTTGCACCTATATTATATACAAGGGAAGTCTATAAGATTAAACATGCCAAGGGAAAGGGGCACATGAATCCTGGTTGGTATGCTGGCGCTGATATTGTAAGAAAGGTATCACAAGGTAATCCTCGTTTATTTATTAGATTGATGAGTAGTTTGTTTGCAAAGGCAACTACAAGTAATAACTTTTCTGTTAAAGATCAGCATGAAGTGATTTCGAAATTTGCTGATGATTTTTGTAGTGCATCTCAAGCAATAGAAATCGATGGAGATGATGTACATAAAAAATTAAAGAATACAGCAGAATACATTTTTAAGAAAGTTCATAAAGGATCACTTATTTCCGTTGGAAATAATTTTAAATACAGATATAGTGGAGCTGAAGAGTTTGAAGAATGGAGAAAGTGGATTCAAAGAGCAATAGCGTTTTCGAAAATTAGTGTTTCAGAAAACGAATTGAAGGCAGGATTGTCTGTGAATACCGAATATATTCTATCTAACGCGTATGCTGTAAAATATTGGATTCCAATGCGTAATGATATGCCTACTGTTGTTCCAACTAATTTTTCGACAAATAATAAGGAGGTTAGAGGACAATTATCTTTGTTCGAAACAGGTAATGATGTTTTTTAAAAATATAGATTTTGATAACATAGATTTTAAAACTATTGATTTATTTGTGGCGTGTTTGGGATATGAAGAACGGTCTTTTTATATATATGATAAAATCAAAGAATGTATAGATGTAGAATCACTGATGCTGTTTACAATAGATGATTATAAAACATTTGAAAAACATATTGTAAAAAAAATAAGTGAAGTTAAGAATATAATTGTTGAAAAATATGATGGAGATTTGAGTGTTCATAAAAAAATAGTTGATAGAGCCAAGGAGTTGGATAGAAAAGATAAAACAATTAGGATAGTTATTGATTATTCTTCTATGCCACGAGGATGGTACAGTAAGCTTCCAGAAGAGCTAGATAAGATATTAGTTTCTGGAAGTGAAGTATATTTTTTGTATTCGGAAGGAATATACATTCAAGAAGCAGATTTTTATTCTACTGTTGGAATAGAGTCATACCGTGTGATTTCAGGTAAGCCATCATTTATGACAAATAGAGCAAGAACCCATTTTATTGGTGTTGGCTATGATGCAGTAAGAACACAAGGTTTGATTTCTATATTGGATCCGGAAGAATATGTCATTTGTGAGGCATATAATCCTGATTATCCGGATGTACACGAAGCTATTTGCAGAGTGAACAGAGGAGTAATAGAGCAAACATCTAATATAATATCAATGCATATAACAGATATTGAATTTATGATTACGAAACTAAAAGGGGTGATAAGTGAGTATTATTATGCTGGCGAGAGCGATGTGATTTTGGTGCCAGACGGGCCTAAGCCTCTGATATTTGCCATGTCTATGATGCCATGGATTTTTGATAGAGAAGGAATTAGTTGTTTGCATATAATCAGAAATAGCAAAGAAGTTAAGAAAAATAATGTAAAACCAAGAGGGGGAATTATAGGGGTTGAGTGTGTTGTAGAATAATCATATATATTTTGACTCGGTTGATTGATAGATAAGAGCAGTGGGGGAGACAATCCATGAAAATTCACTACTTCCAAAGGTATCACAAGGGCGAAGATGTTGCGACAGCTAACACCATGCTGCTGTTGTCCAGATTATATACGCATTCTTCGGATAAGTTCTTTCATTTTTTGAAAGATCAATATTTTGCAGATATGATATTTGAGCCAGAATTGTCTTTTGCACTTCAAGACAAAGGTGATGGAAGTATTCCTGATGCAACAATAACGCAGCCAAGTTTTAGACTTGTAATTGAAACAAAACTAACAGATTGGTTTGATGAGGAACAGTTGATTAAGCATCTTAGCAAGTTTGTCAATGAAGAGTATAAGGTGCTTATAACACTGTCCTCTGTGCTGATGGATTCAAAGAAAAAAGAATCGATTGATAAAGCCATAGAGGAATACAATATAAAAAACAAGACTCATATAATCCATGTCAATACTACTTTTGAGCTTCTTGCACAAGGAATTCAAAATGTGATAACAGACAGAGATTATGAGATGCAAGATATTCTAGATGACTTTTTAGAATATTGCAGGAATGATAAACTTGTCCCTGACTTTGATGCATATAAGAAAATGCGTATGCAACTAGCAGGAACGACTTTTGATTTCAATATTTCTGAAAACATTTATTATGACAATATTGAAAGAGGCTTTAGTGCTCACGATTACCTTGGTTTATATAAACAAAAAAGTGTTCGTGCAATAGGGAAGATTGTAGCTATCATCACTGCAGAAGATAAAGATGGTGAACTTGTTTATAAAGTAGAGAAGGGCGAATTAACCGAGGAGAGAAAGCAAAAAATCGACTTGGCACGAGAAGATGGAAAGAAGTATGGATATGTGCTAGATGCTGAGAGATACTTTTTTGTTGATAAGTTCTACGAAACGGACTTTCAAAAGATTACTAAGGGTTCAGCTATGGGAACACGTTTTTTTGATTTGACAGAGATTTTGCATACTGAAAATCTTCCGAATGTTGAGCAAATAGCTGATTTACTTAGGAATAAAACTTGGGACTGAGAATTATAAAATATGTAAGAGGAAATACTTCTCATGCGAAGGGAGTTTAAAAATGAGAATTATTACAGTATCCATGGTTTTCCTGGAAAAACTTTGATTCAAGATTAAGCTAAAGAATGGATTTAATTGGAGAGGTAGGTCGGAATATGGTTATGAAGTCCTTTGATTTCCTACATACTGAATAAATATGGAGTATAGAGGCGTTGCGAATGGAAACGTTATTAGGATTTGTATTCAATAAATGTTGTATTGCGTATATAGCAGCTGTTACTATTGGTTTCTTGTTTCGAATAGGTATTGTAAGTCCATTAGTGTCCAGTGCAGAAGACAGTAAGAAAAGAACTATATATGAAATTGGTGTTGTAATAATTTTGACATTATTCTGGAGCTTTGGATCAGAAAATGAATCACCACCAAATGTTATTGTTTTTATTTCATTGACCATTTCTATATTGGGTATGTTCTTAATAGGATAGCGGGAAGAAAGGGTTATATAAACAGTTTTCTCGTTTTCATTAGCGGTTATTTTATTACCGTCATGTCATTTATGCCATTTCCAATTAATCTTATAGCGGGAATTATCACTGTTGTTCTTGCAGTAATAGTTTATCGTAAATTTGAGTCAAATCGTAAGTCTACATTTTGGCAAATAATAGTAATGGTAGTTGAAACAGTAGCGATTTCTATTATTGTTTGGTTTAATAACTGGAATGATGCCTTTTCCACAACTTTAGCAGTGATCTTTGTTGAAACAGTCATTTATATGATTAATATTATTATTGGATACGTTATTGTGGCAGTATGCAAAGAGGATGTTGATGAGTATATAAATTCAGTAAAGGGATTAGATGACTATATAGATTAATCAAGAATAAGGTGGCGCTTAGTAGCGCTACTTTATTCTTGATAGTACCTTATCATATATGCCGATCATGGATCCATACATTGCCAGTTCTGTCGTATTCTGCCTGAATAGACAGTAGTTCTGCAGAATCATGATGTATGGGACTGTATATTGTATGCCACACATTATCATGACCAAATAAAATGTCCAAGTTATCCTTATGATAAGGATCTTCAATGTATGATGGCGTATCATCCATATGCGTTGTTATAATGGCATAGGATTCACCTCTATGTGATAATGTTGAACGAGTCAACAAATCTAAACTATAAAGTCTGCTACAATGATGCGGTACGTGTAGAAGTCTCAAGTCATCAATGTTTGCTATAGTACCCATACACTTGTAGGGTACATCTGCTGCAAGTAAAGTGTGCGCGGCATCTCTATGGGTAAATTCCAAGTATAACCCTTTCCTGTTGATAGAAGTTAATAGTTCGGCGCCTCCACCCATATTGAGTTTCAACTCGTAATCACGTTTACAGTTGATAGCTGCTATATTACGAGCACCTCTGTTACTTCTGTTTACCAGCAGCAAATTCTTTAAGTGCATAAGATATGCAGCCAATCTAAATGAGTTTAAAGAAGGCTTTGAGGATAGAGCTGGGGCAATCCATTTTACTCTAAATAACGCAGAATCAGCATAAGCACAACCTATGTAGTGATCGGTATCCCAATGTGAGATTATAACAATATTTGGCTTCAGTTGTCTTAGTGAATTACTTGCTTTAGGATATGTGGAACTGTT
>JAEEGK010007972.1_pt1 | contig 25127 bp, 25 predicted proteins | sample 8958771 | NCBI WGS metagenome assembly JAEEGK01 (sample SAMN16246547, study PRJNA631951) | gut metagenome | biome: gut microbiome; feature: rumen; material: SC-attached | host: Bos | place: Iran: Karaj | collected 2018-10
TTTCCAGTAATAACGGATAACGAGAACAAAGGGGATAAAGCAGATTATTCCTCCGCCGCCCAGCAGATCGACGATATCGCTGTGCTGGCCCACGGAGTTGACCGTGGACGGATCAACTCCGAGCATCATATAGGTTTTATAAAATGAAGCTCTGTGAAATCCGTTGATGCCGATAAGTCCCAAAAAAGGATTTTTAAGGAAGTGACTGATACTGACCCGGTACAGGGATACGCGGGCCCATACGTCGCCGTAGGAGCTGCCTGCGATCAGCAGCCTGCTCAGGCCGTTGAGGCGCTCGTAAAGGTCGGCATACCCTCGATTACCGGCAATTTCGGCAAGTTTCCCGAGCAAATGACCGATCGGCGTGATGAACATGAAAGAAGCGAGCGCCAAAACCACCAGAATTCCGGCAAGCCGCTTTACGTTTTTCGTTTTGAAAAGCAATATGATGCTCAGGAACGCGACAATGAACGCGGCCATAAACTGACTCAGAACGATATTTATGATCACCTCGATTATGATCACCGCCAGCAGTCTTTTGTTTATGACGTTCTTTCTTGCCTCCGGCGTATTGAGCAAATAGATCATCGGCGCGACCATGAATACTATGGCGTAGACATAGCTGTATGCTCCGATGTTGTATTTGTAATATTCGAATTCTTCCACAGTGAACCACATCGTCGATCTGATGGCGCTCGGAAACAGAATGGTGCCGATTATGGAAGTGACCGAAGACAGTCCTATCAGGATCAGCGCCGTTTTGAACAGCTTTCCGGCGTCGTTCGCGTCGAAGTATGACAGCGCGTAAACTCCTTCGATCACGCAGCTCCAGTACATGATCGATTCCGCGATATTCGTAGGTATGCTTTCCACTATGCCGTTTGCGTACACCATGCTCCTGACAAGGGCCATGAACACGGCGAAAACGTTGAGCAGCAAATATTTTTTCCAGAAGCTCCGCCTGATCAGGGCGGCCAAAAACAGCAGCGCTACCGGCCCCGCTCTGAATATCAGTTTTATTGCAAAAGGAAGCGCCCTGATTATCGGCAGAAAGGAATACAATACCTGCAGAAATACCGCCGCAAAAACAAGGTCTCTCCCGCGAATGGTTTTTTTCATAATTACAGCAATTCTTCCCACTGAGGACAGATCACGTCCGTGCTCAGCAATTCCCTTATCTTGACGCTCTCGGACGACAGCGCCCTTGCGAAACCGACGTCATCCGCTATCCTGCTCATTGCCTCCGCTATGGCGTCGGCGTTTCTGACCGGGACAAGTATCCCGTTCACGTTGTTTTCGATGAACATCCTCGCTCCGCCTACCGGGCAGTCCGTGCATATGCTCGGCACGCCTATCGCCAGCGCCTCTATCATGGAGTTGGACAGGCCCTCGTAATCGGAGGACGACAGGTACATGGCGGCGTGGCTCATGATCTCATGGATCTCGTCCGTATGCCCCGGAAACACGACGCTTTCTCCCACGCCGAGCCGGGAAGCGTGCTCCGTCAGCTCGCCGAGAAGCTCGCCTTCGCCGTAAACGACAAGGCGATGATCGGGATGCCCCGCATGGAACTTCGCAAAGCCTTCTATGGCGACATGGACGTTCTTCTGCGCTCTCAGGCGGCAGGCCATCACGATATCCTTATTGATATCTTCGGCTCTTTCCGGAAGACCTTCCTTCAGCGGATTGGGAATGACCCGGCTCTTTTTTCTTGTTCTCTTCGGGAAATAATCTCTCGCGTCGGGAGTCTGGAACACCACCGCGTCGGCCATATCGTACGCTGCCTGGCGGACCGCCCTCATCGCCGCGCCGTAAATGGAGGGGTCTATCCTTTCGGATACGACTATCCTTCTGCGCTGCAGCCATGCCGACGGCACGCTGCGTATGATAATCGAATCGTCGAAGCCTATGACGCAGTCGGGATCTATCTCCTTCATCTCCCGGAATATCCCGCGCACCGTTTTTATCTCCGCTCCGATGCTCTCGTCCTTATACAGGTGAAGCAGCTGCTTATGCCGGTGATGTATGCGCGGGTCGAGCTTATACGAAACGTTGTCCTCGGCGATGGTAAGGATATGTACGTCATAATCCCGGGCGGCGAGATAATTTGCCAGGACCGAAAGCACTCTTTCGACCCCGCCGTTTTTCAGATCGTTCATTATTATGAGTATTTTTCTGCTTTTCATGGATACGTTCTCTCCGGAACTGTTTTTTTCGGACGTCCGGCTTCCGGCCGGGCCGACGGACCGTCATATAAACGATCCGGATACGTTCATGCCAGCTCTATCCGTCTTCCCTCTTCGTCCGAGCAGTAAGCGGCATACACGACCTTCGCCACCTGGGCTGCCAGGGCGAAGCCGGCCTCCGCCTCCCTGTCCTCAATGACGGCGCCCATAAAGTCAACGATCTCGTTGCAGTAGCCGCGCAGCATTTCGTCCGCCACGAACGGTTTGTTCCAGCCCGTCACTATGGGAAGCATCTCAGACAAATATACCCCGTCCATGCCCTCCGCGTCAACCATATAAGTCTCCATTGCGTCGTTCATGGTAAGGCGGCAGTTGACGGCGATATCGTTGGCGTATATCTCCACGTAGTTCTTGCTGCCCCCGAGAAGGTTATCGGTCGATATGATCGTCGCCTTGCGCCCGTCGGTGAAGGTGATAACGGCGGTCCCGGCGTCCTCAACGTCGTGCGGCCGCGCGGCAATGTGTCTGTGCTCATATTCGCTGAGTCCCTTCGTCGCGCTGCCCATATCGCCGACGACGCTCTTTACCGCGACGTCGGCGCCGAGCGCGAGGGCCTCCTGCGCCTTGAGATACAAAACGGCTCCGAGAGGATGGACGCCGTTTCTCATGAAAATGCCGCCGCCCGTTTTGTTCCATTCCCCCGCCACCGCGGAGCTGGAGCCCTTGAGGCTCTCTTCGCCCTTCATATACAGGATGCGGCTCTTTCTGGCGCGAATGATCTCTCCCGCTTTGAGCACCGCGGGCGCATACACGAAGTTTTCGGCATACATGAAACGTCTGCCGGAGCCCATGACCGCGTCCTTCAATTCCTCAAGCTCCTCCAGAAGGCATTCGTACATGACCCTTTTGGAGACTTTTTCGCCTATCGGCTCGGGGTCTCCCTCGCGGCCGAAATATCCGACGAGAGGTTTTTCGCATATCACGTGCTTGCCGGCGCGCATGGCGCGGATTATTTCTTCCTTGTGTACGTACGGGGGCGTGCAGATATCGACGACGTCGATCTCGGGATCGTTCAGGAGCTCATTGAGATCGGTCGTCTGTTTTTCAAAGCCGTAAAGCTCGGCCGCCTTCCGCAGCTGCTCCGGGCGCCTTGCCATGACCGTTTTCAGACGGACCGGAATGCTCGATCTTTTATATCCGAACGCGTGGAGCTCCAGCGCGCGCCCCGCTCCGATGACGCCTACCGTAACCTTATCTTTCATCTCCGCACCCCTTACCGAAAGTATTTTTTTACCACAGCTCGGCCAATTCGTATATCAGTCTTTCCGTCTTGACCCAGCCGAGACAGGGATCCGTGATCGACTTTCCGTACACGTGCTCGTGAGGATTTTGATTGCCGTCCTCGATATAGCTCTCTATCATCAGACCCTTTACAAAGCCCTTGATGTCTCTCGACTGCTCCCGGCTCTGCAGGATATCCTTGGATATCCTTATCTGTTCAAGATAGTGCTTGCCGGAATTCGCGTGATTGCAGTCGACTATGCAGGCAGGCTCCGGTATGTTTTTTTCATAGCAGAGCGACAGAAGGAACTGCAGATCCTCATAGTGATAGTTCGGTATGCTGCGTCCGTACTTGTTCTCATAGCCTCTCAGTATCGCGTGCGCCAGGGGGTTGCCCATGGTCTGAACTTCATAGTTCCTGTAAATGAACTCCTGCTTTGCCTGGGCGGCTATGATGGAGTTGAGCATGACCGTAAGGTTTCCGCCGGTCGGGTTTTTCATGCCCACCGGGATGCCGAGGCCGCTTGCCGTCATGCGGTGCATCTGGTTTTCGACGGATCGCGCGCCCACGGCAGCGTACGACAGCAGATCGCTCACGTATATGTGAGCGTGCGGATACAGCATCTCGTCGGCGCAGGTAAAGCCCGTTTCTTCTATCACGCGCACGTTCATATGCCGTACCGTAAGTATGCCCTTCAGCAGGTCCGACTCCTTGTCGGGATCGGGCTGATGCAGTATGCCCTTATAGCCCTTGCCCACCGTCCTGGGCTTGTTGGTATAGAGCCGCGGAACGATGAAGATCCTGTCGCGCACCTTCTCCTGCGCCGCTCTGAGCCTTGTCATGTAATCGAGGACCGCGTCCTCGCGGTCGGCCGAGCACGGGCCGATTATAAGGAGCATCCTGTCGTCTTTGCCGAGCAGGATGTTTTTTATCTCCGCGTCACGGTTTTCTTTGAGCTGCGCCAGTTCCTTTGACAGCGGATAGCGCTTTTTCAGTTCGGACGGCGCCGGGAGCTCCTTTTTGAAAACCATATCCATATCGCTCATGCCAGGTCGACCCTCTTCCCGAGCTCCGCCGCCATATACGCGGCATAAGTTATTTTCGCCGTGTCATAAGCCAGGCGGAAGTTTGCCAGCGGCTCTCTTCCGTAAGCGGCGCATTCGATGAAATCCTGCATCTCGTTCACATAGCCGCGCATGACGATATCCTCAAGGAAGGGCTCGTTCCAGCCGATCTTTGAGGGCAGCATTTCCGAAATATAAACGTCGTCCAGATTTTGTTCGTCAAGGAAATAGGTCCTCAGCGCGTTGTGCATGGTAAGGTTGCAGTACAAAACCGCGTCGTTGCAGTAAACCTCCACGTAGTTCTTGCTGCCGCCGAGAAGCACGTCCGTTGCCAGCACCACGCCCTTCGTGCCGTCCGAAAAGGTCAGTATCACCGTGCCGAAATCCTCGACGTCGACCGGCTGGGCAAAGATGTGGCGGTGCTCGTAATCGTTCATCGCGTCCGTTACCGTATCCATGTCCGCCGTTATCGACCGGATGAATATTTCCTTCCCCGCCGCCTGAGCCTCTACGGACTTAAGGAACATGATCGCGCTGAGCGGATGATTTCCCACGCGTATGAAAGAGCCGCCGCCCGTTTTGCTCCATTCTCCGGCGAGCCGGGAGGACGAGCCCTTCAGGCTTTCTTCGCCCTTCATGCACAGGATCCGGCTTCCCTTTTTCCTTATGATCTCGGCCGCCTTCTGCACGGCCGGCGCGTATACGTAATGCTCGGCGAACATAAAATGCCCCGGATGCGCCTCGACGACCTTCGAGACTCTCTCCAGCGACTCCAGCACGCTGTCGTACATCGCCTGCCTGCTTACGGTCTTCCCTATGGGGGCCGCGTCGCCGCTGCGGCCGAAATATGCGGTCAGCGGTTTTTCGCATACGACGTATTTGCCGGCCTCGAGAGCCTTCACGGTATAGTCCTCATGCGTATACGGAGGGGAGCAAAGGTCTATAAGGTCTATCTCGGGATCGTTCAGCATGTCCTCGATGCCCCCGACGGTCTGCTCAAATCCGTATTTCTCCTGGCCCGTTTTCGCCGTCGCTTCATGTCCCGCCGTGATGGATTTGAAACGCAGGGAAAAACCGCGAACGCGCCGATACGCCTCCATATGGAGCTCGCAGGCTCTCCCGGCGCCTACCATTCCGATACATACCGTTTCCTTGCCCATTGAATTTATCCCTCCCCGGGTATCATCTCAACTCTGCTGTCCGAGTATTCGTCAACAAGAATTCTCCGCATCTCTTCCTGGGAGCCGTAAGCCGTGAAAATATAGGAGATCGGCGTGGAAAGATAGTCCTCCACCTTATCGCCCTCATGAAGGAGCCACCATTCTCCGTACCTGTGCTTTTTTATTTCCGGCGAGATCACGATATTCTTGATCGTGCCGTTCTCCGGGGCCATGACGCACTTGTAGGAAAAGAAGCCCCTGTTGTGGTGCCGGAACATCGGGAAATCCGCAAGAGACTCGCCGCAGCGCGCGCGGGCGTCCCAGTAATCCCAGTTTATCCCGGATACGCTTTCTCCCGGAACGGTATAAAGACCGCCCGGGATCCTTCTCATGCATTCTATTATGTGGGGACGGTCGTCGGCGTCGGTGATGTACTGCAGATGGAACGTTCCGTCGCAGAGATCGAGAGCCTCGGCCATCTTTTCTATCTGCGCGATTATCCGCCCGGCGACTACAGCCTCATCAGACGCGGGGAACGTGTCTATCTCCACCCGGTAGGGATTTACTATCGAGTATTCGTTGTTGCTGCAGTAGCCGACCACCTTTTTGTCGATCAGATACGAGCAGAAGCCGTGCTGCGAGCCGACGATATACGGCTCGATCACTATGTGCTTTACCTTTGAGCGCTCGAAGGCGTTATCTATGGCGGACGCCGCTTCGTCCGGGTTTTCCGCCTTTCTTATGCCGTTCCCGCCGCTGAGATCCACGGCCTTCACGATGATGGGATATTTCGCGGACGCGGCATATTCCTTTGCTTCGTCCGCGCTGAGGAACTGCTTCGCCGCGGGAGTGTCTATCCCGTGCTTCTCCGCAAATTTCTTGAAGAGGTCCTTGTTGTGCAGAAGAAGAGTCGTCTCGTAAGAGTCGTAACCCGGCAGCCCCAGCTTTTCCGCAACGTACGACGCCGTGATTATCCCCGCGTCGCTGCAGCAGTTGCAGATGCGGTCTATCTCAAGAGCCTTCGCAAGCTCAAGAACGGCCTCCATGTCCGAGTAGTCCACGGGATGATATTCGTCGCACATCTTATGTCCCGGCAGATAGGGCCTGTTGCCGGAGGAGATTATGTAATAGTTCATCTCCTTCAGCGCCTTGATCGACCTCTCGTCATTGTGTCCGGCATTGAGTATAAGTACTTTTTTCATAAGTTGACCCCTCTGAAATCGTTGATGGGACCGAATTCCTCTTCCCTGTAAGAGCCGCGATTGCCGCTTTCCCTGTAGCCGGACGGCTTTATCACCTGTTTTATCAGGCTCAGCAGAAGCCTGACGTCAAGCAGGAAGCTGCATCTCTCGACGTATTCCACGTCGTTGTCGAACTGCTCTTCCCAGCTTATCTGGTGGTCCACCGGATGCAGCGGAGGGCACTCAAGCCCCGGCCTTATCGCGTGCCTGTACGCGTCGTGCTCCGTATACCGTTCAAGATAATGGGGCAGCAGGGGTCTGGGACCTATGACGGACATGTCTCCCTTCAGGATATTCAAAAGCTGGGGAAGCTCGTCTGCCGAGGTTTTGCGAATAAACTTCCCCACCTTCGTAACTCGCTGGTCCGCCGGAAGGAGTATCCCGTTTTCGTCGGTCTTATTATTCATGTTCCGCAGCTTGTAGATGACAAAAAGCTTTCCGCCTTTGCCTATTCTGTACTGCCGGAATATGACCGGGCGTCCCACGTCGAAATATGTAATTATGATCACTATAAGCAAAATCGGCGATGAAACGATCAGCGCAAGCAGCGCTATGACGACGTCAAGCCATCTTTTTCCGTGTCTCGTATAGAAATTATCGCTGACCTTTACCGTTTTCTTTTCAGCGGTCTCCGCCGGTCTTTCCGTTGTTTCAGCAGTGCCCATATCAGCCCGCGCTCTCCCGTTTCTTTTCGTACATCTTCGCGTAGTAGTTTTGATACTCGCCGGAAATTATCTCCTCCCACCACGGGCGGTTGTCAAGATACCATTTTATCGTTTTTTTGATGCCGTCGGCAAACTTCGTTTCGGGCAGCCAGCCCAGCTCTCTGTGGATCTTGGAGGGGTCGATCGCATAGCGCAGATCGTGGCCCTTGCGGTCCGCGACGTAGGTGATCAGATCCTCGCTCTTTCCGAGCTCGCGTATGATCAGCCTGACGATGTCGATGTTCCGCATCTCGTTGTGTCCGCCGATGTTGTATACCTCTCCGACTCTTCCCTTATGTATCACAAGGTCTATCGCCTTGCAGTGATCCTCCACGTAAAGCCAGTCGCGGACGTTCAGCCCTTCTCCGTATACCGGCAGGGGCTTGTCGTTGAGGCAGTTGGCGATCATGAGCGGGATAAGCTTTTCGGGGAAATGGTACGGCCCGTAATTGTTGGAGCAGCGCGATATGCTTACGGGCAGCCCGTAGGTGCGGTGATACGCCGTCGCCAGAAGATCGGCCGCCGCCTTCGAAGAGCTGTAAGGAGAGCTCGTATGTATAGGCGTCTCTTCCGTGAAGAAAAGATCGGGCCGGTCCAGGGGAAGATCTCCGTAAACCTCGTCGGTGCTGACCTGGTGATATCTGACTATCCCGTATTTGCGGCACGCGTCCATGAGCACCGAAGTGCCGATGATATTGGTCTGAAGAAAGATGCCCGGATCCTCAATGCTCCTGTCCACGTGGCTTTCGGCGGCAAAGTTCACGACGATGTCCGGATGCTCCTGCTCGAACAGTCCGTACACTCCCTCGCGGTCGCAGATATCGAGTTTTACAAATCTGAAGTTCGGCTTGTCCATCACGCTTTTCAGCGTGCTCAGATTGCCCGCGTAGGTCAGCTTGTCCAGACATACGATCCTGTAGTCCGGATGCGCCGACATCATATGAAAAATGAAGTTCGATCCGATAAAGCCCGCTCCGCCCGTAACGATGACCGTCAAGATATCTTCCCTCTTTCTTTCGTCTGTCAAAGCACGATCCTGCCTTCGAGAACAGCCGTAAGATGCTCTCCGTAAGGACTTTTTCCGTATCTTTCCGCGCTTGCCTTCAGCTGCGCGTCATCGATCCAGTTGAAATGATACGCTATCTCCTCCGGCGCGGAAATGGTCATGCCCTGGTACTGCTCGATCATGCACACGAAGTTTGTCGCTTTTCTGAGGCTGTCGAAGGTGCCCGCGTCCAGCCACGTGAACCCGCGGCCGAGAAGCTGGGCCTTGAGTCTGCCTTCCTTCAGATACATATCGTTCAGCGAAGTGATCTCGAGCTCTCCCCGGGCCGACGGCTTTACCTCCGCGGCCTTCCCGCTCACGCCGGAAGGATAGAAGTACAGGCCGACTATCGCGTAGTTGGACTTCGGCTCCCGCGGCTTTTCCTCCACGCTCAGCACGGTCACGCTGCCGTCGTCCACGTCTCTGTCATGGCGGGTAAATTCCATTATCCCGAAGCGGTGCGGATCCTCCACGTAGTAGCCGAAGATCGTGGCCTGCCCGTCCTCCGCCGCTTTCACGGCGGCCATGAGCTTGTGTCCGAGGCCGTTGCCGTAAAAGATATTGTCGCCGAGGACCATCGCGCAGCTGTCGTCTCCGATAAAATCCCTGCCTATCGTGAACGCCTGCGCAAGCCCCTCCGGCTTTTCCTGTACGGCATAGCTCAGATTGATGCCGAAAAGGCTTCCGTCTCCGAGAAGCTGCTTTATGCGCGGCGTGTCCTCCGGGGTGCTTATTATCAGTATGTCTCTTATCCTCGCCAGCATGAGCGTGGACAGCGGATAGTAGATCATCGGTTTGTTGTATACCGGCAGCAGCTGCTTGCTGGTAACGAGCGTCAGCGGATACAGCCTGGTCCCGCTGCCTCCGGCGAGAATGATGCCTTTCATGCCTTTCTCCTTCCTGCCCGGGATATCAGTCGCTCAGGATAACGTCGCAGATACGGTCCACGTCCTCGGTCGTGAGCTCCGAGTACATCGGAAGAGTAAGCACGGTCTCGGCCGCGTGAGCCGCGATCGGAACGTTGACCGATCCGTATTTTTCCGCAAAGCAGGAATATTTCGTCGTGATCGGATAAAAATACTTGCGCGCGAAAATATTGTGAGCCTCCAGCCTGGCCTTTACCTGATCGCGGCTGTCCTTATAGCCGTCGAACAGCACCGGATAGTAGGCGTAGTTCCATACCAGCCCCTTTTCCGGCTCTATCAGCTTGATGCCGGCTTTCCCGCTCAGTCTCTCGGTATAACGGTCGCCTACGGCCTTGCGTCTGGCTATCTCCTCGTCCAGATGTCTGAGGTTGCATATGCCCATCACGGCTTCGAATTCGTTCATGCGGGCGTTGGTGCCGATATACATCGCCTCTTCCTGGGAGGTAAAGCCGAAATTCACGATATTCTGCATCGATCCGAAGAGCTTCTCGTCCTTGTACGCCACGACGCCGCCCTCAATGGTATGGAAGACCTTCGTCGCGTGAGTGCTGAACATCGCGGCGTCGCCGAAATTCGCGGCTCCCGTGCCGTTGAGCGTCACTCCGAATGCGTGCGCCGCGTCGTAAACGACCTTCAGCCCGTGCTTTTTCGCGATGGCGTCGATGGCCTTCGTGTCGCACAGGAAACCGTATACATGCGTGCCGACGATGGCCACGGTCCTCTCCGTTATCGCGCTCTCGATCAGCTCCGGATCTATCGTATAATTATCTTCCTTAACGTCGACGAAAACGGGCTCAAGGCCGTTGCGCACGATCGCCTCCGTGGTGGAAATATGCGTGTAAGGCGTGGTTATGACTTCGCCCCTGACGCCTTCCGGCATGCCGCTGTTCAGATCGAGAGACTGAAGAGCGACCTCCATCGCCACGTGACCGTTCGCGAAAAGCCACACGTTTTCGCAGCCTAAGTAACGCTTGAGCTCTTCCTCGAATTTGACCGAAGCAGCTCCTCTGTTGGAAAGCCAGCGGCTCTCCCATACCGGTCTCAATTCTTCGATGTATTCCTCAAAGTCCGGCATGGAAGAGCGGGTGACATTGATCCGCTTGTCCACAAAAAAACATTCCCTTCTGTTGTATGTAATAACCGCGCCCTCTGCATCCCGCAGCGGGAGCGCCATTTCTATCCGTCAGAATTTGAACGTGTCCTTCAGGCCCGACCACTTCCGGTCCTTTTCCGACAGGCTGAGGGGGACTCCGTCGACTTCATATCCCTCGGGCGAAGCGGAGCCTGTGTACGCGCCGGTCAGAAGCGGCCACTCGATACCCACCTCGGGATCGTTCCACGCGATGCCGCCCTCGTCTCCGGGATGCCAAAAATCCGTGCACTTGTAAACGAAGCGCGCGGTTTCGGTAAGCACGAGCAGTCCGTGGGCGAAGCCCTCGGGTATCAAAAACTGTCTGCGGTTTTCTCCCGACAGCACCACGCCGTACCATTTCCCGTAGGTCGCGCTGCCGCCGCGCAGATCGACCGCGACGTCGAACACGGCGCCGTCCGTCACCCTGGCGAGCTTGCACTGCGGATACTGCTTTTGAAAATGCAGGCCGCGCAAAACTCCCTTTGTCGAGAAATTCTCATTATCCTGAACGAACAGGCGGTCTATTCCCGCCTCCCGCATGTCTTTGGAATTATACGACTCGAAGAAATACCCGCGGTCGTCTCCGTGGACGGTCGGCTCGATAACGTACAGCCCCTCTATCGGGCATTTCGTCACTTTAATCTGTCCCATTGAGGACCTCCCGGACCAGACCGGATATCTCTCCGGCAATATCCTCTACCGTACGCATCGAACCGTTCTCGGAGCAGTTCACGGTCTTCCACCCGAGCTTTTCCGCGCAGTGATCGGCAGCCTCGCGGCAATGGGCGAGGTATTCCGCGTCCTTTTCATGGATATCGCGCTTGTCCTGTCCGTTATAGCGTTCTTTGAGCAGACGCTGGCTGACCTCCGGATCTACCCTTAAATATACCACGAGATCGGGCGCGGGTATCCCGAGCAGTCTGTACTCAAAATCAAAAAGCCAGTTCAGATACGCCCCCCACTCGTCTCTCGCGAGCTTGCTGCATTGATGGACGGCGTTGGAGGTGGTATATCTGTCGGCCACGATCACGCCCTCGTTCCACGCCTTCTCCCAATCCTTTTTGAAAGACGCGAAACGGTCCACGGCGTAGAAGGACGAAGCGGCGTAAGCGTTGACGTCGTCCGGCCTGGAGCCGAATTCCCCGGCAAGATACATCTTTACCAATGCAGAAGAGGGACTGTCATAATCCGGAAAAGACACCTTGCGCGCGCATACCCCCCGCTCCCGAAGAGCCTTATGCAAAAGCTGCGCCTGCGTCGCCTTCCCGGACCCGTCAAGTCCCTCGATCACTATCAGTTTTCGTCTTTCGTTCTTCATCTTATACTTACTCAAACTATCTTAATATGACTTCCTGCCGAAGCGCCGGGGCCGAAGCGCCGCCCCCGTCTGCAGTAAGGTCAGTTTAATTTATTTTATATTGTATCCTATCATATATGCGCGAATTATGCAACACAAAAAACAGTTGGAGAGCTCTTCCCGTTTTTTACCAGGCCGACTTTCGGGCACGCGCCGCGCCGCTGTTTTCCGTGCGACACTGAGCGTTTTTTATTTGGCCATGTGCCGCCCGAGGCGCCACGGCCTTGGATTTAAGCCCTCGCCTCAGAGATGCGAGAAGCGCGGTATTTTTTTCAAAGAATACTTCTTCTCAAGGTCCGATCCGTCAATGTGTGATCGCCCTCGGCGGCGCCCGGCGGAGACGCCCCTCCTCGCCTCCCGTGTCGGCCGCTCCGATTGAAAAAAAACAGACAGCGGAGTTTTGATCTCTCCGCTGTCCGACGCAATTATCTCCGCCGGATCCCGTCAAGTTGTATGCGGTATCCGCTTATTATTGTCTTCAGCCGCGTTATTACCTTTCTTTTTCCGATCGGCAGGGCGGACAGTCTTCATGCCGCTGCCGATGTCCACTCCGACCATGCCGGAGGCCGCTTTGCCGACTATTGCCATGGTCGTGCCTATGGTACAGCTCATTCCCGCGTGCATATCCGGCATGATCCGGATCTTGCTTCCCGCAAACGTTTCCTGATCGCAGACGGCTTTTACCTGCTCCTCGGAAATGGGCTCCATCACGGGATTATAGAAGATCGCCGTATTGTATTTCCTTCTATGTGAAACCTTTCTTTCCGAAAGCGCGGAGAGCGGTGACAGAGACCGCTCTCTACGTCGGCATTGCTGTTTCTATGCAGGGCGATCGGCGCATAACAACGCTTAGCGTTCAAAACGTTCGGCATAAACTCGCGGAGGGCGGTGCCGGACCGCCTCCCTCCGCCGCATGTTCTGCCTTTACAGCAACTTGTTCAGCAGCGGTATTTTTTTTGCTATCCAAGTCAATACAAAACCGATGCACATGATGATGAGGCAAAAAATCAAGCAGGCCGCCATATAGTTTATGCCCATATCTTTTCTAAGAAAATCGAGGACCCCATGCCGCAATAATATTTTCAGGACGGCCACATGTCCGAGATATATTCCAAAGGTACAGCTGCCGACCAAGCGTATCGCCTTCGCCACTCTCGTTTCGGCGGGACAGCAAAGGCATTTTGCCGTAATATAAACGGTGATCATGTTAATCAGCACGAAAGAATTATAGAATACCTGCGAGCTGTACTCGTCGCAAACCTGCGTCACCCTTGCCCGGTAGTATGTAGCGACACAGGTAATGGCGATCGTGACTATATTGACGAGCCATAAATAAATCAGTTTTTTCCTTGCGCGCCGGACGTCCATTCTGTTTTCGATATAATAGCCGATAAGCGGATATATCACCACGCTCGACGTTATCCACTCCATGCGCAAATTGCCGTTCAGCGTACGGTTCCCCTTCCACAGGAAATATTCGGCAACGGGAAGCACTCCCGAAAAAAACAGTGAGCAGGCAGCCATATACAGAAAATGGACATTTTTGAAGTTTATTGCCATCGGCCTCAGCAGGGGCAGCGCTATGAGAAAAGAAATGAAAGCGTAGAGATACCAAAGATGATAATCAAGCGTCGATCCGTACAACTCGCTCAAAAAGGCGCCGCAGGTCATTGCCGTAAAGTTGAAACCGTTATTGAAGCAGTAATAGAATACGGAAATCACAACGAGTATTATCGCCATTCTCAATACTCTCTTTGAATACACTTTTTTGAAGCCTTCTTCTTTCGGCAGGAGCAGTGCCCCGGATATCGCAAAAAACAGGGGAACGGAGAACTTGCAGAACACGGAAACAAAGCCGTACAGCCAATACTGCACGCTTTCCGGAGGAAAAATGCTGAACAGGAAATATCCGTTATCGCCTGTATGGTTGAATATCACAAAAAAGCACGCCGCCACCCTCATTACCTCAATGTGCAGCTTTTTTCCGTTTTGCAGTGTTTCCGCCGAAGGAGTATTCGTCATTTCCGACCCTCTTTCTTTTTCGCATATATTTTGTCGGCATGCCGTACGGTCATGCGCCGTAATGATCGTGATATTGTTATTATATCATGTCCTGCGGACATGATATATGGCCATGTGCCGCCTGAGGCGGCACGGCCTTTGGATTTAAGCGCCTCGCCTCGGAGAGGCGAGATGCGCGATATAATGAACATGATATGTTCATTATATCACAGCTACCGCATAAACGACAACCGCATACGTTCTCCCCGCCTCCCGTCCCTTCGGCATGACCGCCCGCGCTTCTTTTCGCTCGCTGCGCTTTTGTGAAATTCACACATTATCCCCGCGGGAGACACTGTAAAATCGTGGAAACGCCGATTGACCGAAATGCGTTTTTATGGAATACTATATCATAGTAAAGGCTGCATGAAAATTAAACTTTTTTATTATATTTTCAGGAGGAAAACCATGTTCGATTACAAAGGAAAAGTAGTTGCCATTACCGGTGCGTCTTCCGGTCTCGGAAAGCAGATGGCAGAGGGCTTTGCCCAGTGCGGCGCCGACCTCGTCCTGCTCGCCAGAAGAGCCGACAGGCTGGAAGCCAGCGCCAGGGAATGGGAAGCGAAGTACGGCGTCAAGGTCCTGCCCGTCGCCTGCGACGTTACCAGCACCGAAGCCATCACCAAGGCGCTTGACGCCATTAACGCCAAGTTCGGCCACGTTGAAGTCATCATCAACGACGCCGGCGGCGAAAGAGGCACCGGAACGCCCCTGGTCGATTATAAAAAGGAAGACTGGGAATTCACTCTCACTCTTGACCTCACCTCCGTATTCGAAGTCACCAAGCTCTTCGCCGGCTACATGAAGAAGAACATCGAGGCCGGAAAGCAGACCTACGGCCGCGTCATCAACATCGCTTCCATCTACGGCCTCGTCGGCAACACCGCCATCCCCACCATCGCTTATCACGCCACCAAGGGCGCCGTCGTCAACTTCACCCGCGGCGCCGCCGCCGAGCTCGCCAAGGCCGGCATCACCGTCAACGCCATCTGCCCGGGCTATTTCTACACCGAGCTGACCACCGAGACCCTCGACTCCGAATTCTTCCAGAATTTCGCGAAGCAGTCCGTCCCCATGGCCCGCTACGGCAAGACCGGCGAGCTCAACTCCGCCGCGATCTTCCTCGGCGCCGAAGAGTCCAGCTACGTTACCGGTCAGGCCATCGCCGTCGACGGCGGCTACACCTGCGTGTAATATCCGGCCATTACGGCTTGATCCGAAAAACCATAAAGCCTGCCCTTTCGCGAGTTTGCGAAAAGGCAGGCTTTTTCCTGTGATGCAGCGCGGCGCCGACAAGCGCCGCGCTGCTTTTCCGGAGCTTTCTGCCGGCCGAACGTCTTTCGGTCCGATCCCGGTCCCGCACACGCGGCAGGGCAATGGCCTGTCAAAAAAGTTGAGAATACGGCGCGTTTCGTGTATTATAAAAACGGATTTCCCATTACCGATTCACATCCGGAGGTTCCCTATGTACCGCATCGACCGCATAAAAGCAATGGAGGCAAGGCTTGATCGCTCGCTGGAGGCGATAAACGCCCTGCAAAGCGCCCTCGGCGAATATATCGACGCCGCGGAGGATATAAAGGCGCTGGAGGAATACTATTCCGGCGACGGGTGGAAGGAAGACCTCGCCGCGGACGAAGCCGGCCTGCTGCCCCGCGATCTCAAACGCGGAGTGCTGTCCGAGGACGGCATATACGACATGCTTTCCGACAACGCGGAGCTTATCGCCCGGCTGCGTGAGCTTGCGCGGAGCGTCGGCGGCGGCGAAAATGAAGGAGAGCCGTAATGGATGATATACTGCGCCGGACCCGTTCGGTGTGTCCGGTCTGTCTGAAAAACGTTCCCGCCGCGCTCGTGCGCGGCAGCGGCGGAGCTGTGATGATGGAAAAGAGTTGCCCCGAGCACGGCGGATTTTCCGTGACGGTATGGCAGGGGCTCATGGACTTCGAGCTGTGGACGCGGGGCGGCGAGCCTCTGCCCGACGGCGGCGGCGTCGGCTGCCCGCGGGACTGCGGTCTTTGCGGAGAGCATGAGGCCGAGACCTGCTGCGCTCTGCTCGAGGTGACCTCCCGCTGCGATCTCCGCTGCCGCTTCTGCTTTGCCCGCGGCGGTGAAAGCGCCGCGCAGCCCTCCGCGGACGAGCTCAGAGCCGCCATACGCGACATAGCCGAACGCTGCGGCGGTCCTCTGCTGCAGCTCTCCGGCGGTGAGCCGACGCTGCGCGACGATCTGCCCGGGCTTGTGCGGTACGCAAAGGACGCCGGCTGCAGCTTCGTTCAGCTCAACACCAACGGCATACGCCTTGCCAAAGACCCGGATTATGCCGCCCGCCTTGCCGAAGCGGGCCTTGATATAGTCTTTCTGCAGTTCGACGGCACGGACAATTCGGTATATGAATATCTCCGCGGCGCGCCCCTGCTCGAAACCAAGCTCGAGGCCGTCCGCGTCTGCGGCGAGCTGCGCGTCGGCGTAACTCTCGTGCCCACCGTCGTTCCCGGCGTGAACGACGGCGAGCTCGGCAGGATCATCGCTCTCGCCGCTTCCCTGTCCCCCGCCGTGCGCGGAGTGCATTTTCAGCCCGTATCGTATTTCGGCAGATACCCCGAAATGCCCGGCGGCGGCGAACGCTATACGCTCGACCGGCTCATGCGGGATATTTCCGATCAGGCCGGCATAGACCCCGACAGCTTCATGCCCTCCCGCTGCGATCACCCGCTGTGCGGCTTTCACGCGGATTATCTTATCGAGCCCTCTGGGGAGCTGTCTCCCCTGACCTCGATCACCCGCGCGCCCTTCTCGCGGAGCCGCGCTAAGGAGAACCGCGAATACGTCGCGAAGCACTGGCGAAGGGCCGACGGCGAAGAAAGCGAAAAAAGCACCTCCTCCGATACGGATTTCGATATCTTCCTGCGGCGCATACGCACCCGGCGCCTCACGCTGTCTGCAATGGCTTTTCAGGACGCGATGAATTTAAACATCGAGCGCCTGCGCCGCTGCAGCCTGCACGTGTACGACGGCGGTAAAATCAAGCCGTTCTGTTCCCGCTACCTCTCCCCCGTCGGGCAATAACGCGCGCAAACGATCTGCCGCCGCTCTCCCGAGCGGCGGCAGATCGTTTGATATGGGGCAAAACCGTCTTTACTATTCTTCTCGCCTTACAGCAGCGTTATCCCGGCAGCGCGGCAGTCCTCGACCGTCTCCTCGTCCCATACGCCGGACTGGACCTCGCCTATGTGCGCGCAGCCCATCAGCAGCATGCACAGTCTCGACTGCCCTATTCCGCCGCCTATCGTCAGCGGCAGCTCTCCCGCGGCAAGCGCCTTATGGAACGGCAGGGACAGTCTGCTTTCGCAGCCTCTCTCCTTAAGTTGCCTGACAAGACTCTCCGGGTCCACCCTGATGCCCATGGAGGACACCTCGAAGGGGCGGTCAAGGAGCTTGTTGCGGTAAATGATGTCGCCGTTGAGCTCCCAGTCGTCATAATCCGGGGCGCGGCCGTCGTGCATACCGCCGGAGCGCAGCTTCTTCCCTATCTGCATTATGAATGCCACGTCGTGAGTACGGGTGAATTCGTACTCCCGCTGAGACGGAGTGAGCCGAGGGTACATGTCCTCCAGCTCCTGCGAGGTAATGAATGTCACGTCGCTGCTCAGGTGGGTGTCAAGCGCCGGAAATTCCCATTTGAGCTCCTCGCAGGTCACCGATATGGCCGAAACGATGCGCCTTACGGTGTCCTTAAGGTATTCCGCGTTCCTGTCCTCCGCCGTGATGACCTTTTCCCAGTCCCACTGATCGACGTATACCGAATGGATGTTGTCCAGCACTTCCTCGTCGCGGCGTATGGCGTTCATGTCCGTATACAGGCCCTTGCCGGGGAAGAAATCATATTTTTTCAGCGCCCAGCGCTTCCACTTCGCCAGGGAATGAACGACCTGGAATTCCGCGTTTCCCACGGCGGGAACGTCGAAGGCCACGGCTCTTTCCACCCCGTTGAGGTCGTCGTTCAGGCCGGTGTCGGAGCGCACGAACAGCGGCGCGGATACGCGCTTGAGGTTCAGCGCCGCGCTGAGGTTTTTGGGGAATATCTGCTTGATGAATTCTATGGCTCTCTGCGTTTCGTATACGTTGAGCCGCGCCTTATAGCCGGCCGGGATGTAGGGATGACTCATTTTCGTTTTTCCTTTCGATCAGTCGCTGCGCGCGTCCGGAGCCGCGCCGAAACGCACGGCCGTTCAGCTGACGCTGAACATCAGCTCGCCGTAGGACGGGAGCGGCCAGTACGACCTTGCCGTAAGGGCCTCCATGGCGTCCACCGTCTCGCGCAGGGCGTTCATTATGTCCGATACCTTTTCCTTGAAGAATACCGACTGCTTTTCCACCGACGCCGTTTCCTTCCCCTCGGCCGCGGCGTCCGAAAGCGCCCTCGCCAGAGTGAAGGCCCGGCCCGACAGCCCCGAAAGCTCGCTTATCGCCTCCCGCTCGAACGAGCAGTCCGCATCGGGGCATACGCGCAGCCTCGCGTCGGCGGAGGCGGAAAGCGCCTGTATATAGGCGTCCACGGCGGGCAGAATGTCCTTCACGGTGATGTCCACCATCGTCAGCGCCTCGATGTTCATGCGCTTGCAGTAGCCCTCGAGGATTATCTCCAGCCTGGAGCGCAGCTCCGTTTCGCTGAACACCCTGTGCTCCGCAAACAGCTTTATGTTCTTTTCGTGCACGAGATAGGGCAGGCAGTCCGGCGTGGTCTTCAGATTGAGAAGTCCGCGCTTTTCCGCCTCCTCCACCCACGCGCTGCCGTAGCCGTTGCCGTTGAAGATTATCCGTCCGTGCTCGCGGACGCATTCGCGGATTATGCCGTGCAGCTCGCCTTCGAAATCTCCGGCGTTTTCCAGCCGGTCGGCAAACTGTCTGAGCTCTTCGGCGACGGCGGTGTTTATCATCACGTTCGCGTCGGCTATCGAGGCTCCCGAGCCCACCATGCGGAACTCGAACTTGTTGCCGGTGAAGGCGAAGGGCGAGGTCCTGTTGCGGTCGGTGCTGTCTCTCGAAAAGCGCGGCAGGGTATGCACTCCCGCCTTGAACTGCTTGCGGAGACTCGGCTCATACACCGTGTCGCTCCCGAAGGATTCGAGTATGGCGCTGACCTCGTCGCCGAGATATACCGACAGTATCGCCGGGGGCGCTTCCCCCGAACCGAGGCGTCTGTCGTTGCCCGCTCCCGCCGCCGATATGCGCAGCAGATCCTGATATTCGTCCACGGCCTTGATCACGGCGCAGAGTATCGTTATGAACTGCGCGTTCTCCGCAGGCGTGTCCCCCGGCTCGAGCAGATTTTCGCCGGCGTCCGTCGCCATGGACCAGTTATTGTGCTTGCCGCTGCCGTTCACGCCCTGGAAGGGCTTTTCCGCCAGCAGGCATACCATGCCGTGCTTCTCGGCCGTGGTGCGCATGACCTCCATGACGAGCTGATTGTGGTCCGCGGAGATATTCGCCGTCTCATAAACGCAGGCAAGCTCATGCTGGCCGGGGGCGGCCTCGTTGTGCTCCGTCTTTGCCGGTACGCCGAGCTTCCACAGCTCCTCGTTCAGATCGTTCATGAACGCGGCGACTCTCGGCTTGATCGCGCCGAGGTAATGGTCCTCCATCTCCTGACCCTTGGGCGGCAGGAGCCCGAAAAGCGTCCTGCCGGTATAAATAAGATCGCTGCGCTTTTTATATACCTCACGGTCTATGAGGAAATATTCCTGCTCCGCGCCGACGGTGGGATGTATCCTCGTCGCCGTCGTATTGCCGAACAGCCGCACTATCCTCAGAGCCTGCCTGTTGAGCGCCTCCATGGACCGCAGCAGCGGCGTTTTTTTATCCAGCGCCTCTCCGCCGTATGAGCAGAACGCCGTGGGTATGTAAAGCACGCCGTCCTTCACGAACGCGTATGAGTTCGGGTCCCACGCCGTGTATCCCCTCGCCTCGAAGGTCGCGCGCAGACCGCCCGAGGGAAAGCTCGATGCGTCGGGCTCGCCCTGGGAAAGCTCCTTTCCGGAAAACTCCATTATGGCCTTTCCGTTCTCCGCGGGAGAAATGAAGCCGTCGTGCTTTCCGGCGGTTATGCCCGTAAGCGGCTGGAACCAATGCGTGAAATGCGTCGCGCCCTTCTCTATCGCCCAGTCCTTCATGGCGCTGGCTATCACGCTGGCCACCTCGGGAGAAAGGTACTTTTCCATAACGATGGATTCCTTCAGAGCGCGGTAGGTCTCCTTTGGCAGACGCTCCTTCATCACCGCGTCGGAAAACACCATGGAACCGAATAATTCGCTCACATTGTTCATAAGCCCGTTCCTTTCTGCTGCGCACAGGGGGAATACAAAAAACGACAAAGTAAGCAGGAATTCAATTCCCGGAAAGCTTTGCCGTCAGAATACCGAAATTTTATCCCACCGTTCGTATTTTGTCAATAGGCGCGAAGCTAAAAAACGCCCGCCGGAGCCGCGGCGGCGATTTGTGCAATTCCGACAGCACGGCGCTGCGGAGAGCGGCATGTTTTTTGCTTGCCTGCGTTCGGTTTTTCTTGCACATCGCGTCGGACGACTGTATAATTGTCCCATCAAAATCAAAGATATTCGGAGGGAACCGTTATGGCAAGCAATGTCCGTCCCGAGACCATGGCGCGCATCACTTCTCCCGCGCAGGCCGAAGCATTCATAAACGAACAGATCGCAGCGCTCCGCGCGCAGATAGGCGACAAGAAGGTCCTGCTGGCCCTCAGCGGCGGCGTGGACTCCTCCGTCGTCGCCGCGCTGCTCATCCGCGCCGTAGGCAAGCAGCTCGTCTGCGTCCACGTCAACCACGGCCTGCTCCGCAAGGGCGAGCCCGAACAGGTCATCCGCGTTTTCCGCGAAGAGCTCGGAGCCAATCTGATATATGTGGACGCGGTGGACCGCTTTCTGGACAAGCTGGCCGGCGTGTCCGACCCCGAGACGAAGCGCAAGATCATCGGCAAGGAATTCATCGACGTTTTCGCCGAGGAGGCCAAAAAGCTCGACGGCATCAATTTCCTCGCTCAGGGCACCATCTATCCCGATATCCTCGAATCCGGCCCCGTAAAGAGCCATCACAATGTCGGCGGGCTGCCCAGGGAGCTTGATTTCGAGCTCGTCGAGCCCGTGAAGTTTCTGTATAAGGACGAGGTCCGCGTCGTCGGCAAGGCACTCGGCCTGCCCGACGGAATGGTATACCGTCAGCCCTTCCCCGGCCCCGGCCTCGGTGTGCGCTGCGTGGGCGCCATAACGCGGGACCGCCTTGAGGCCGTCCGCGAGTCCGACGCGATACTGCGCGAGGAATTCGCCGCCGCGGGTCTTGAGGGCAAGGTATGGCAGTATTTCACCATTGTTCCCGATTTCAAGTCCACCGGCATCACCGACGGTCTGCGTACCTACGACTGGCCCGTCGTGATTCGCGCGGTGAATACCGTAGACGCCGTCACCGCCGAGGTCGCCGAGCTGAGCTTCCCCCTGCTGCAGCGCATCGTCAAGCGCATCACCTCCGAGGTCAAGGGCGTCAACCGCGTCCTTTGGGATCTGACTCCCAAGCCCTCGGGGACGATAGAGTGGGAATAATACACAGTTTGACTTAAATAGTGCTGGATTATCCTGCATATTTTTAAACAGCAGACAGTCTTCGGAGCGTCTGCTGTTTTGCTGTTATTTATATGCTTGTATGAACTAAAAATAGTTGCATATTTTCTTGGCTTTTGATATACTAAACATAGAATGGAGGGCGGCATATGGGACAGAAAGAAAAACTGATTGCACACTTGAAATCAAAACCGAAGGATTTCACGTTTCATGACGCGGAAAAACTTTTGGGATATTTTGACTATCAGTGTTCCAATAAGGGTAAAACCAGTGGGTCCCGTGTAATGTTTGTTTCTGAGAATCACCCGCCGATCATTTTACATAAGCCACATCCCCGAAAAGAACTTCTGGTTTATCAGGTCAAACAGTTGATCGACATTTTGGAACAGGAGGGATTATTGTGAACAATACGATGGAATACAAAGGCTACGTTGGCAGCGTGGAGTTCTCCGAGGAAGATGCGCTTTTTTTTGGAAAGGTTTTGGGCATTCGTGCGCTGGTTTCTTTTGAAGGAGAAAATGCGCATGACCTTATTGAAGACTTCCATGGCGCAGTCGATGACTATCTCGCCCTGTGTGAAGCAGAAGGAACCGAACCGGAAAAGGCGTATAAGGGAAGCTTTAACGTACGCATTTCTCCGGAACTGCATAAAGCTGCCGCAATCGCCGCTATGCAGAATCAGATGTCGCTAAATAACTTTGTAGAAGACGCCATCGCTGATACCATTAGTCGTAATGAGAGCAACAGCGATGAAGATCAAGATTCCCGCCAATGTTCAAAGTTTGAAATTTTCGTTGATAAATCCGGCGAGTATCGTTTCCGCCTAAAAGCAAATAACGGAGAGATTATTGCCACAAGCGAAAGCTATAAGGCAAGGGCAAGCTGTTTGAACGGCATCAAAAGTGTAAAGAGGATCGCCCCAAGAGCGCCAATTGTGAAAACTTATTGATTTGGTTAAAATTCTTAAATAATAATTTTTGCATAAGGTTACAGCGGCGGGGAACAATCCCCGCCACCGCTCTCAAAGGAAAACTATTGTTTCATACCCTTATATTATGTTATTAAACAGAATATCGGTCTAATAACGCTTTATACTCGCCTTTAATACGCAGGGAATGGAGAATTTCAGCATCAGCTTCGTGATTTTTTCCTTTCCAAGGAATTGGGAATTCTGCTCCTGATTCATAAAGACCTCCAAGTATGATGTTATTTGGAGTCTTTATCGGAGAAAAGCTGCCTGAAAACTACGCCGATGAAGCAAAAAGTGCGTAGAATCCTGTCGTGATTCTACGCACTATAGCTGCTCGACATAATAAAAAATAGCAGAAAAATGCTGTTTTGTCAAAAGGGCTGTTTGAGCAATCTATGTGAAACGGTGGTAGCATAGATCTTGAGTGGCTCGGGGAAGTCCTGATAAGTGGAGAAGTCGGGTGTTATGACTCCGGAAAAATGACAGAGAACAGCGAGCGCATACCCCTACATTGATCGATGGCAAGTCGCTGGTTTCCGGCGCAGAGCTTTCAGAATTAGGGGTGTTGAAGCTGATAGGTTGTTCTGTGCTTCATGATTCCTATATACGGCTTCGGTATAAGGTAATCGGCTAAGAGACAGCTGCCATAAAAGTGGAAAAGAGCCTGGCTATTCTATACCGAATCGAGTATTATATCAATACATATATACACAGCGATTCCTCTTCTTGTTATCAACCCTGATTTGTATATCCTTGCGGCAAACGCACAGTGGGATGAAGAAAACCGGTTCGATCTCATCCTTCCGGATTATCTGAAACACATCACCGATGAAAAGCCCATCACCGCCCGACAATGCGTGAAGGCACTTGCTCAAGTGGGACTGGCAAGGCCGCAGTATATCCCGCAAATTCTGTCTGCTCTGCGTAGCGCTGATTTGTCCAAATACAAAGACAGTATGCGTCCGCTGATTGAAAGGGACATGGAAGAAACGGAAAAGATACTGATGAATTCCAGTTTAGCTAGATGATCGGAGGTAGCCATGAAGCAGATATCAAATAAAGAATATGAGAAATACCAGCAGTACCAGACCGACAAGCTGCATGGCAGGATACTGACTCCGGATGGGCTCCGCGTCATCTGCGCCGGTCTGGATAATGACCCGGAGAAGATTGGTATTCACATGCTGGAGATGCTGGCGAAGTTCAGGAATGAAGGAGTCATTGATTAAGCCGGAAAAACGGACTCAACCTACAGTAGAGTTATCGATATACCGCTATTTTCATTGACTCAACCACCTGTTCGTGGTCATTTCAGCAGTCAGGAAATATACTGAGCCATGAAAGGAGGTGCCCGATATGGATCAAATCAAAGTGGGAAAATTCATAGCAGCTTGCCGAAAGGAACAGGGCATGACTCAGGCAAGCCTTGCTGAAAAGCTCGGAATCAGTGACCGGGCAGTCTCAAAATGGGAAACCGGAAAGTCAATGCCAGATTCCGGGATCATGCTGGAGCTGTGTGAGCTTCTGAAAATCAATGTCAACGAGCTCCTGTCGGGCGAAAGAATCATGGCAGAATCATATGATAAACGAGCAGAAGAAAACCTGCTGGAGATGAGACGGCAGGTTGAGGAGAAGAACAGACAGCTGCTGAGAACCGAATACTTGATAGCATTTCCGGCGGTTTTAGCAGGGCTTATTATAGTCTTTGTGGCCTCTTTTGTGGAGATGCCGGTATGGTTACGGATCGCCCTGATCTCCTTCGCTTTTGTGATGATTTTTGTTGTCGCGTTTATAGCAGTCGGGATTGAACAGAAGGCTGGTTACTACGAATGCCAGAAATGCCACGACAGACACATTCCAACATACTGGCAGACAAATCTTGCACCGCACATGGGCAGAACGAGATACATGAAATGCCCCAAATGCGGACAGAAAAGCTGGCAGAAGAAAGTGCTGACGAAAGAAGAATAACTGCGAAAAAGGCTCCCGGTCACCGGCCACAAACCGATGATCGGGAGCGTTGCATTTACCCGGCTCAGCCCTCGAAGGTGGAGCCGTTTTTGAAGGTGAAGGTCAGGCGGCCATCCGCGTAGGCCGTGGCATAATCCAGCAGGCCGCACCAGAGCTTTTCGCTGAAGGCGGTGACCTCGCCGTCCTGCTGTTTCAGAATCCGGAGGAAGTCCTCCATCGTGCCGCGCCGGTCCCGGATGTCGCTGATCTGCTGTGCGACCGCATCCTTCTTGCTCTCGGCCTCCTTGAACTTCTGGCTGAGTGCATCGAAGCGCTGGTTGTATTCGGTCTGGTCCTGCGCGACCGTAGCGTTTTGCCGGATCATCTGCAGTATTGGTTTGTTAGTGGTGGTTTGAGC
>JAEEGK010007977.1_pt1 | contig 25120 bp, 22 predicted proteins | sample 8958771 | NCBI WGS metagenome assembly JAEEGK01 (sample SAMN16246547, study PRJNA631951) | gut metagenome | biome: gut microbiome; feature: rumen; material: SC-attached | host: Bos | place: Iran: Karaj | collected 2018-10
GGTCCCGCATGCCCTCCACATCGCTGGCAATCATCGGCTTCCCGGACGCCATCCCCTCCAGCACCGAAAGGGACATCCCCTCGTGTTTGGAGGAAAGCACCACGGCATCGGCCGCCGCCAAGAGGTTGGGAACGTCCGGCCGGACCCCGAGGAAATGGACACGCTGACCCTTTGCGAGAGCCTTGCATTCGTCCATGATCCGTTGGTTCTCCGGCGTTTCCGCACCCCCTGCCAAGAAGAGTTGGTACTCTTCGTGGAGGCGTTCGAAGGCACGAATGAGCGTCTGCTGATCCTTTTCGGGCCGGAAGGCGGAGACCATGAGGATCTTGTATGGGCCGGTCCCTGAGCTTGTGGTCGTGCCGGACCCTGAGCTTGTCGAAGGGCCGGCACAAAGATCCTCGGCAGGACTCGCGTTTACGATTCTTTGGAGATTGATGCCGTTGGGGATGACCGTCATCTTTTTGTCCAGCTCCGGCCTCTCGAGCCAGTCGCTCAAGGTCTTCCGCGTCTCCTCCCCGACGCACACGATCCGGCAGTATCGGCCATACATCCATCGGTCGATGGGCCTGAACCAGCGCCAGTTGCGACGACGGTTGGACGCATTGTGTTCCGTGGTTACGCGAGTGATTCCCGGAACCATAGCCGCAAGGAGTTGGCAAGAGGTATTGTGCGTATGGACGATGTCGAAAGGATGCTTCCGGAGAAAGTGCTTCAATGCTGGCAACAATAGCGGGTTGGACATTGCGGCGAATCCTTCCCCAAGCGTATGGACGGGGATGCCACCCTTTTCCAACTCTTCGAAAAGCGGAGCCCGCGTCCCGTCGAACAACAGGACCTCCACCTCGTCGCCATCGGCCTGATGGCGCCGCGCCAGCTCCGCCACCAGCCGCTCTGCGCCGCCGGTCCGAAGGGAGGTGATGATGTGGAGGATTCTCATCGGACGTAGGGAGGAAGGGCTTGGAATTCGGGAGAATGGACCGCTTTCCAGCCATCGCGGAGACCACGGAAATAGGAGGCAAGAATGTGGGCATTTCTTTTGCCGATGGCTGCGACGGTCATGACGGGGATGAGCCATAAGGCCTTGAGGGAGAAAGCCGTACCTGCGAGTAATCGGGACCATGCCGTATCTTTCCCATTCTTGAAGCAGGTTCGCCACCACACCATAAACATGGCCTTGGTGCGGGTATGGAAATACTCGGGTCCTTTCTTGAATACACCGCTGGATGACTGGGCGTCCAAGTTTGTAATTCCGGCGTCGTAAAGGACGCCGAGGCGGCCCGTGGAGAGGTGAATCTTGTAGGTCATCAAGGCATCCTCCCCATAAGGAAATCCGAGCTTGTCCAGCCATAGCTCATCTTGCTGATGCAGATGTATAAAAGCATCTTTCCTCCATAACATCCCCGGTCCGCCGCAACTCTGGGACCAGTAGAACGGTTTTTTCGGATTGGCATTGTAAGAGAAAGAACCATTTCGACGGATCTTGAAGGCCCATTTCCTGCACCAGTGCGGGAATACCAGATTCGTCAACGCCGCAAATAGTTTTGCTCCGGACGACATCCGATGGCTTTGGAAAACATCCGCTCCAACGCAATCGGCCCCATTCTCTTCTAGTGCATACAGCATTTTTTCAGCACTATCCGGGGCCAAAATGACGTCGTCATCCAGCATAAGGATACAGTCGCTGTCGATTTCATCATACTGAAGAGCCCGCTGGGCCATCATTCCCTTCCGGACCCATACATACTCCTCTTTCCCGACCGTGAAATCCGGCCGTTCATATCCATCGGCAATATATACCATGACCCGCTCCGGCTGCACAGTCTGGCTGGCAATGGATTCAAGCTCCTTTCGGAATTTGTCCCCGGCGGTACCGAGGGTGCGGATGGCGATGGAATAGGAGGGCAAACCACTCATGGGCTATCGTGCGTTGTGGGTGATTCTCATCACGAAATGGGAAAACTCGGGGAATGAGAGAAGTGTCAGGCAAGCGGCCTTCTTGAAAGGGTTGATGCCAGTTGACTTGATATATGCTTTCGCGGTCTTTTTCCGATACTCCTCACAAAGCGCCTTGACCTCGTGGAAACTGCCACTCTTGCGGCTCCACTCTTCCCAGAAAACCAGAGCTCGATATAAAGCATCCAGCAAGTAGGGGGCATATTTCCCGTTTTCCGGAGAGAGCTTCTTCCAATTATCATAAAGGATTTCCGTGCGGCATGTGTAAAAAATGTCCCACGTGTCTGGCTGATGGGTCTTGGAACCACTCCATTGAACCCAATGGTAAAGCTCTTTGTCGACAAAGACAGCCTTATTAGTCCGAAGGAATACCCTGAAATTGAAGTCGAAGTCCTGATGTCTGGGATAATCTCCACACCAAAGATTCTCCAATAATTCTTTTCGATAGAGCTTGTTCCATCCGTATACGAATCGGTCGTCCGTTTTTCCAAAGAGACCATGAATCAAGTCGTCTCTGGAGTATTCTTTTGTTTTAAGCTCTTCTTCAGTGTCTCTGTATGGGTTTATAGGGGTGTCCCAAGGATGAGCCACCTTAAATCTCGAGAGGGCCAAATCGTATGAGGAATCTTTCACGATGGCCTCGTGAAGTGTTCGAATCATGTCAAAAGAGAAGGTGTCGTCACAATCGGGGAAGAAAAGAAAAGCGCCCGATGAGATTTCCAGCCCGGCGTTTTTTGCCGATCCCTGACCTCCGTTCGGTTTGTGAATGACTTTGCATCGCGGATCCTTCTCGGCAAAAGCATCACAAATCCTACCCGAAGAGTCTGTCGATCCGTCATCGACAAGGATGATTTCCAAATTCCGGTAGGTCTGGTTGGCGATACAATCCCATGTCTTCCCGAGAACCTGTTCGGCGTTGTAAACGGAAACGACGACACTGACCAAATCGTCCATACTATCTGCCGTTTCGGTTTAGTTTGGGATAAATGAAAGGGAGGAACACGCGGCGAAACAACACGCTTGCGCATGGATAGAGGGAGGGGATGCGGGTCAACAAGGAGACGAAAACATTGATTTGTATTTGCTGGGGGAGTAAACCACGCTCTTTGCAAGATGCCAGAATACCGCGGAACTCACTGATGGAGTACTTTGCAGAAAGCATTCTGGAAAATAGGGAGTTTGACTTGTCATCCAGGCTTCGTCGGCATCTTTCAAACAAAGCGGGATCCGATTCCCGGAAGGGTTCGAGGCGTTTTAAAATCATGGTCATGGAATCCACGAGGTCGTTGACCCACCGCCGGGAATGCTCGGGCGTTCGGTTCGTAGAAAGACTGTCAGGAGAGATGTTGTACTGATAAATACGACGGGCAACAGACACGATGGATGGACCGGCCATCATGACATCGAACAAGAACGGGAAATCTTCCCCAATGATCCCTTGCGGAAAGCAGAGCGCCTTCTCTAATAGGAACTGTTTTTTATACAGATAGTTCCAGCAAAACGTCTCCAGGCCAAAACGACGGAGATATTCGAAACCCGAACCCTGGAAAAGGACGCTTCCGTCACCCATGTCATCATGAGGGTCGGCCCCTGGATAGACCAATCGACACCAGTAACGGACAAGATCGTTCTTTCCGTCACAAAAAGCAAGGAGAGATGCAATTTCACCTGGAACCAGACTGTCATCAGAATCCACAAAACAAAGATACTCACCTCGGGCGAATTGAATACCGTTGTTCCTGGTTGCAGACAACCCTGCGTTGTTTTGAGAAAAGACGCGGACGCAAGGGTATTCTTTGGATAATTCTTCGCAAAGCACATCAGACCCGTCGGTACTTCCATCATTAACCAAGATGATTTCAAAAGAGAACTCGTCAAGCCCTTGGGCCAGCAAAGAATCGACACAACGCCGAAGGGTTCTTTCTGCATTGAAAAGGGGAACGATGAAACTGATCAGCATGGTTGAATACCTATCTGTCTTTCTCTTGGCACAACTCTTCAAACAAAGCCATCCACCGGGAGACAATCCTGTCCATGCCATACTGCTTTGATGTTTCAAAGGCGGATGCTCCCATCCGTTTTCGGAGAGAGGAATCTTCTATAAGGCGACAGATCCGATCCGCCATCGCCGCCTCGTCTTCGGGGGGCACCAAATAGCCGTTTTCGCCATCCTTGACAATTGATCGTGGGCCCCACGGGCAGTCATAGGCGACTATAGGCAATCCGCAGCAGCAGGCTTCAAGGATAGCCAAGGAAAAAGACTCATACTTTGACGTCTGAACAAACAAGGAAGAAGAGAGCAATTCTTTCTCAAGATGGCTGGACCAACCCTTTAATGAAACAATACCGACAAGATTCTCTTTTTCAATGGTTTTCTTGATCAAGGAATACTCACCGCCTTCGCCATAGATATCGAGTCTCCATTCTGGAAAGGAGGCCGCGACCCTGGACCAGACTCGAACAAGAGAGGAGAAGTTCTTCTCAAAAGACAAGCGACCGACGGCAATCGCCCTTTTGTCATTCAGAAGAGAGGAAGATTCGACATGGAGTCGAGTCGGGTTGGGAATAACGACAACTCTTTCGTTGTTCGGCCAGGCAAAGTCTTTTTGTCCTTGTGTCAAAACAACGATTCTGTCGGCATTTTTTTGAAGAATACGGCGCTCACGTATGCTTGCAACCTGATATACGAGTTTTTTTAGTCCGAAAGAAGGAGTGGGCGTCCCGTCCCATTTCTTTGTGCCGTGTTGTTCCCTCAGGATTTTCCAAGAACCCTTGATGGATGGCAGAAAAGAAACATCATTTGAAATGGAGACGACAATATCCGGTCGGACCTCCTTGAGCAACAACGCCAATGCTTTTTTGTGTCGATGTCGTTTTCGCAGGACGACAAGGAGATTCCATGGAAACGAAGAATGGTTATCGTTATAACGGATTCCCAAATCTACCAAATGAACCTTGGGAGAGAGGGGGAGGGGAAGGGTGTCTGGATTCTCTGTAATGGCCAACCAAATCTGATTATCCGCTATTTCGCAGAGCGCATTTACTTTCGCGAAAGTCACAATGTCAACCCCACCCTGTGGGTTCAGATTTGAAAGACAATAGAATAGAATCATTTGGCTTTCTTTTTTATGATCAGATAGAGGAAGAGCCCGGGAATCAAAGCAAAGAATGTCAGGACTATCCGAGGGGAACGGAGAACTCCGCAGTTGTTATACGCGATTTTGTGCTCTGCTACATAATGGATCGCACTGCGGAATTGATTCACCAGAGAACTCCGCTTCAGCGTCATTTCCTGCGCCCTCATTTTGGAATAACTCCTGGGGCTGTCAAGATACTGTCGCCAGATATTCCTGGACATGCTGTCCTCTTTCTGATATTCCACCAGACAGAGAGGCTCATTCACGACCAGGAGCGGATAATCGTCACACACCTGCAGCAACATATAAACCGGATTGAAACTCTTCTCGCCGGGAAAGCCCTCCATTGGCGCCACTTTTTTCATCAGGTCGGTCCGCATCACTTGCTTGCTGTCTCCCCGGTGGATCCTTTTCGAGTACATATCCAGGAAGAAACATTCTGTCAGGCTGTCCGGGAAGAAGCCGGCAATGGGTTTTCCGTCATCCATGTGACAGTCAAGACCAATGATTCCGGCATAACGGTCGGCCCCCCGGCTTTTCCATTCCCGGAGGATGATTTCGACGGCATTCTCCGGCATCGCGTCATCGCTGTCGATGCAGACGTTCAGTTCCGTTTCAATGACTTCATACGCGACATTGTAGCCCGTATAAAGGCCTCCATTATCCTTGTATATGTACCGAATCGGTATTCGCCCCTCGTCTATGAAGCTTTGAATGAGCGCTGCCGTTTCATCGGTTGAGCCGTCGTCAATGACCAGCCAGTCAAAGTCCTTGCATGTTTGCGCACAAAGGCTCCGATATAACCGCTCAAGTGTGTGGGCGCGGTTGTAGGTGGGCGTAAAGACGGTCAGCGTTTTCATTACCAGAATATGAACCACATGAAGACCGAAAAGGCGGCGTATGCGATCAGAACCCAACCTGTAAACCGATCTTGGTCTTCCCGGACGGGCAGATTCACTAGCGGGTAGGCGATTACGATGGGATACAAGAACCAGGACAGATAGGCGAAACGGTTGCTGAAAGCAGACCGGATGACCAGGATCCAGAAGGCATTGCACAGGCAATAGATGGTACAGAGAGCATTGTACCAATTATCCTGGATACCTTTCTTGATACAGATATACCATGCCATGACAATCGGTCCGGCGCTATACAGCAAGAAATCCCATCTGAATCCCGCTTTGGAAAACTCGGACATATCGGTGATGGATGTATACTGTGACATCCGATCATCAAAGCCCAGCCCGGCGAAAAGACCCGCGAAAGCATTTCCTGCCACCAATGAAACGAGAATGGCCAGAAACCAGAACACGATAGCATACCGGACATTCCGGAATATGAAACGGGCGAAGACGATGGCGAGAATGGGCAGAAGCACACTACGGTGGATGCCGAATGCTAGCAGCAACGAGAGTGCCCCCGGCGCCCATTTGTCGTCAAACAGCCCGGCGGCCCCCAACAGAACGAGATGGCAGGCCAGTCCATTGCGGAGACCATTGACTGCGAACGGGAAGAACATCAAGGACGCCAGTAGGAAAACGGTCCCCAGCATCGGGTCTTTCGGCATGAACAGTTTGATTGCCCAGAATGCCGAGAGCACGTATCCTGCCGCAACAATGGTAAAGAATACGGAGAGGCTGAAGCCTGCCGCCTTGCATCCATTCATCAACCATTGCCAGATCCACTCTCCGCTCCAGTCCATGGAGATATGTCGGGGATCCATATCTCTGTATTCCGATGCATAATTCAGCGTGTCGCCAAAAGCGAAGCTGACCGGCCTGAAACCAATCCAGAAGGTGAGTCCCAGGCATAAGAGCAAAGGCCAAAGCAAAGAACTGCCTTTCTGCTGGTACGAATTGTCCGGCGAGGTCATCCTTGTTATACCCATGACCATCGCCAGCAGGGCCGTCGCACCGGTAAATACTTCCTGATAATATAACGGATTCACCCCTTTTTCAATAATCGGCCCCAGCGGGTCAGACGCCCTGTCCCCACGAGTCTTCGAATCGCTCTTTTCAAGTTGGTTTTCCAGACCGGTTCGACAGGAAGCCAGGATTTGGCGAACCAATGGATGGTCCGGGTGTTTTCGGTCTTTCGGAGCCGTCCCGTTGCATCGTCAAACGGATTGAACCAGTCCGGTGGATAAATGTCGATGTTGGCAACGTGCTCAATCCCACCGTCGCCCTGCACCCCTTTCTCTTTCAATAGATCCGTCACCATCGGAATCATCGTATAGGGGTTGAGGCCGCCGTCTGGAAGGCAAAAGGTCATCGTCTCATATTGGTCCAGGATGGCTTTGTAAAGAGCCATTCCCGGTTCGGCGGCGAGGCCCAGGCCCGGCGCGATGGCCATCGAGGCTCCTAGTTGCTCAAACCCCATGAAGGGCCCTCTCTCCAACACGTCGTCCAGAGGTTTGATTACCTCCACATCGGTGTCAAAATACACACCTCCATGATGATACAATACCCAAAACCGGGCATAGTCGCTTACGAAGGCATATTTCCCGGCCCTGTATGCTTCTACTGTATAAGGGATGACGTTCACGTCAAAGTTGTCCTCGTTCCATTCCTTGATTTCGTAATCGGGGAAACACTGCCGCCAACTGGCGATGCATTTCTTCGCCAGCGGCGTCAATTCTCCCCGCCCAAACCAACAGTAATGGATGATTTTGGGAATCATGCTTCGATGGATGCGCGAATCATCTCACAAATATACCGGACGTTTTCTTCGGACACCCGGGGACCGCTCGGGAGGCAGATGCCTTCGCGGAACAGGTTTTCGCTGACGGGTTCGGCACCGCAGTAGTAAGGAACGTCTTGGTAGAGGGGTTGCAGATGCATGGGCTTCCAAAGGGGGCGGGTTTCGACGCCGGCCAGGTCGAGTTGTCGAATCATCGCCATCACGTTTGGATTGGGCTCGCAAGATGTGGAAGCCTCGTTAAGAGACTGTCCCCGCACGCGAAGTTGCGGGTTCAGCACGATGGTGCTGAGCCAGAAATTGCTGTCTATTTGCGGCGAAGGATTTCCATGGACTTGAAGGCCGGGAATATCCTTCAAAAGAGCCGCATACAGTTTCGCGACACACCGGTGGTGCTCGATGTGTTCGTTTGCCACCAGCATCTGTCCGCGGCCGATTCCGGCGCAGACATTGGACAGGCGATAATTGTATCCGAGGTTTTCGTGTTGGTAGTAAGGGAAGGGCTCTCGGGCTTGCGTGGCAAAGTGCAGCATATGCTCTTTCGTCTTCCCGTCGGGGCAGATAAGGGCGCCACCGCCGGATGTCGTAATCATTTTGTTTCCGTTGAAACTCAAGACACCGAAGCGGCCGAAGGTTCCAAGGGCCTTGCCATCAAATCGGCTGCCCAGCGCTTCGGCGCTGTCTTCCACGATCGGAATACCATACTTGTCGGCAATGGCAAGAATCCGGTCCACCTTGTAAGGCATGCCGTAAAGAGACACGGGCACGATGGCCTTGGGTGCGCGGCCGGTCTTTGCAATGCGGTCTTCGATGACCTCTTCCAGCAGATCCGGATCGATGTTCCAAGTATCCTTTTCGCTGTCCACCAGAATGGGTTTAGCGCCCAAATAGACAATCGGATTCACCGATGCGCAGAAAGTGAAGGTTTGGGCGATGACTTCGTCTCCGGGCTCCACGCCACAGCCGACGAGGCCCAGGTGGACAGCCGCCGTTCCAGAGGCCACGGCGAGCACATCCTTCTCTCCTCCGAGGAACTGTTTGAGATCCTCCTCGAAGCCGTCGACATTGGGCCCTAACGGCGCGATCCAGTCGTCCTCGAATGCTTTGTGGATATATTCCAGCTCCTTGCCGCCCGGGTGGGCGAGACAGAGGTGGATTCTTTGCCTGTTCGCCCTTTTCTTTGTTTGTTTCATTGATTTAAGATAATCTATGTTGGCAAACGACGGATCCCGCCATCATACCTTTTTGTCAAGTAATGTCGTAAACAAGGTCATGTACTTGCCGATGATGACATCCATTGAATACTGCCTGGATTTTTCTATGGCGTTGGCGCCCATTTTTCGTCGCAAGTCATCCCGTTCGATCAAGAGACAAATCTTCTTTGCCATCTCCGACTCGTCATTCAAAGGAATCAAAAAACCATCCTGTCCGTGAGTGATGATGTCTTTGGGGCCGTCGGGGCAGTCAAATGCCACAACAGGGAGGCCACACGACATCGCTTCAATCAGTACCATCCCAAACGACTCCCCCAAGGAAGTAAACGCAAAAAGGGAGGCCTCAGACATTTTGCTTATAATTTCATTGGAAAAACCTTTCAAAAAAACGAGGTTTTGCATCCCGTGTTGTTCGATTAACCGCTCCAATTCGGCTTTTTGTGGCCCGTCTCCATAGATTTCCAGAACCCAATCCGGGTGGTGCTTCTTGACGATGGACCAAATTCTGATTAGGGCGGCATAATTCTTCATCGTGTCAAGTCTTCCAGCAGAAATCGCTTTCGTGGTAGCAAAGTTTGCCTTTCGAGGATGTTCCCAAATCAAAGGATTGGGGATTACGGTCACTTTTTCCGGATGCGAATAACGCCATTTTGCTTCGGAGGTCAAAACGATCACCTGGTCGAAACGATGCCGATAGAAAAGCTTGTACTCTATGGAGGAAACGGAAGAGATGAATCTATCGACAGGAGACCAAAAACGGCTTAGGTTAGAGGCCTGATGCTGTTCCACGATAAGGACGGGACGATGGGATAACCTGAGTCGCGGAAGAATTTTCTTTTCGTTGGAACCGGTTGAAATTATGATATCTGGAAGAATCCGGGAAACCACATCCTGAAGTTTCTTTTTTTCAAGAGCCCTGTACTTGAGGAGTCGTTTCCATCGCTTCAGGCGGGGGAGGGCCCAATCGTGATCGAAATAGTCAATGCCAAGACTCATGAAATGTACCCGTTCATTCAGCGGTATGGCCAGTCGGCCCTTGGGGCATGCGACAATGAGCCAGACTTCATTCCCTTCAACAGCGGTCAAAGCATTGCATTTGGCAAGTGTCACCAACTCTATTCCCCCAACCCCGGAGACGCTATTCGTACAATAAACTATTTTCATGAGGCGAGTGGCGGGTTAAAGACAACGGGCAATCAGATTGGAAACGGTACGACGTAGGCGGGCCTTCCGCAAGCCGGAACGCTGGGATTCAATAATTTCATCCGGATCCATATTCTTGATAGGAACAAACTTTGCGCACTCTCCTGCGAGAGATGCGATTTCCCGCAGGAAGCCAGAAGACGCCTCTCTCTCCAGGAAACCACGAATAGCGGCATGTGGCCAGTTGGCCAAAAGCATTTGCTGAACCGTGGTATTCAAGATGTTGCACATCTCAATGCCCGTTGTCCTCCGTGCTTTGGCATATCCATAGTGGTCGATCATTTCCAGTTTCAAATAATACTGTTTTTTTGAACAGTCATAGAAAGACGGGTCCAGCGAAGCGGTTACGCCGCCATAATAATAGTGTACAATATCTTTGTCAATGGAAACATATTTTCGCACAAAAGGGAACAATTGCATGTTCATGACGAGATCTTCGCCTCTTTTGAATCCCGTCGGCCCGATGGCGGAACGTTCGAACAAATCCCGTTTGTAGAGTTTTCCCCAAGCATTGACACTCAAGATGTTGACACCAAAAAAAGAAATAAAGAAGTCGTCCATCAATTCAGGAGCGCCGAGAATGCGATTCTTCACATGGTGCCGTTCCCTTACAAGGCCCAGGTTTCCAAGAATTCGGGTATGTGCTCCTTCTACGATATCCGCATCTTCTGTTTCGGCAACAGAAAGAAGGGTGGCGATGGCATCTTGAGTCAAGGTGTCATCTGCGTCAAGAAAACACAAATAACGACATCTTGTAGCATGTACGCCTGTGAAACGAGCGGCCCCTTCCCCAAGGTTCTTATCGTGGTGGATAACCCGGATTCTTGCATCGGTTTCTGCGAGTTGGGAAAGAACGGTTCCGGTTCCGTCAGTGGACGAATCATTGACTAGGATTATTTCCAAGTCTCGGCATGTCTGGCGCAGAACGCTTTTTACCGTCCTCCTTATTGTTTTCTCAGCATTGAAACAAGGAATGATGACGGAAACGGTACTCATCTTATCGGGGGGTCTTTGAACGGTATCTGTCGAAACTTGGTTCCAAAGAGAGCGATTACAAGCTAGATGAAACTGTAGAATCGTAGGAGAGAAGCCAAGTTGTCGAGAGGAACCTGTTTCATTGCTGAAGGGAATCTCATCTCGCGAAGAATCTGGACAATCCCATGGGCGCATCCGTCATTGTCAAGAGGAACGATAAACCCATTCTCGCCATCCACAATAACATCCTTTACGGTATGGAAGTCTGTCGCAACAACGGGTTTTCCCAACGATTGCGCCTCTCGGATTGTAATGGGGCATCCTTCATAACGAGAAGGCTGCACATACAGATCGCAGGCACGCATATAGGGGTAAGGGTTATCCTTCTTTCCAAGGATGACTATGTCTTTTTCCACACCCGCGTCGGCGATTCGCTTCCGGATGAGCGCCTCGTCGCCGCCGAAGCCGATGAGGTACCATCGGACCGGAACGCCGGTCTCCAGGATATGGCGACAGATGTCGGGGACATTGTCGAAGTTCTTGGCCTCGGTGAAACGGCCCACGGAAAGCAGGTTGGTGACGCCCTCATCTCGGGGCATCTCATCCTTGACGTCGAAAGCGCCTGCTTGTTCCTTGACATATTGGAAATCAATGATGTTAGGAACGGTCACCACTTTCTCGCTAAGAGAAGGGAACTGTTCGATGAAAGCTTTTGCGACATCATCCGAAACGGCGGCGACGTGGTCGTATCGGCTCCAAACTGGGCATTCAAGATTCGTGTCAATGTCCACCTCCGAGTAATCCGTATGGACCCAGCAGACCTTTTTCTTAGCCCGGACTTTCTCCAGCACGATGTCATGGGGTGCCAGAAAACTCACGGCGAGGTCGTATTCCGTGCTCGGATTGATGTTCGGTAGCAGGGGGGTGACATTTTTGGCCACATAGCCGAAAATGGCGCCTCCGTCCTTCGGGCGGTTCTTTTTCCGATAGTTCGCAAATTGCCGTTTCGCTTTGAGCCGGGCCAGGACGATTCGCCAGTATCCGTCCTTCAGGACGTCTTTCATCGGCCTTTCAATCTGTGCATATTCCGGAATCTCCGGCAGTAGGTTCACCTCCGGCGGAATATCCTTCATCAACTCGCCCCGGTGGCTGTACACGAACAGGTCCGCCTTCAGCTTCGAATAATCCAGCGTCCGCAAGAGCCCGATGAGGCTCCGCTCGGCGCCGCCGAGTTCGAGGTAGTGGATGGCGAAAAGGAGGTGGGGAATCATTGTTTACAGAGGCTTTCCCTCCAAAAGATCATAAAAACGCAACACCGTCTCTTCTGAATCAAATGATTCTTGCGCCAAAAAGAAGGCCATCGAATCGTATAATTCTTTATCCGTCAAAAGGCGTTCAATGGCATTTGCAATAGCGACCGGGTCCTGCGGAACGACCAAGCCGTTCTTTTCTTGGACCATCTGTTGCCAAACGGCATCAAATTCGGTCGTAACGACCGGTTTTCCCAGAACGCGGGCCTCGGCAATAGACAGGCCGTATCCTTCGTGTCTGGATGTTTGGACATAAAGCGTCGCGGCCTTGAAATAAGGATAAGGGTTGGCGAAGGTCCCAAGAAAAAAGAAGCGGTCTTGAAGGTGGTTTTCTTGAATGGTCCGTTCCATTTCTTTGCGGAGAGGACCTCGGCCGATGACATGCCACACGAATTGTATTCCCCGATTATTCAGAATCCGGCAAGCCTCCAAAGAAAGGTCGTATCCTTTCTGGGGCGCGAATCGGGCCACGGTCAGGATGATGGGGTCGTTGGTCGCCATCTTGGCAGGATATTCATCGGCCAACTTTCGGATCAAGGTTCGATCGATCCGGTCACGGATAACCACGGTCCGGCTGCGAAAGGCGGGGAAAACGTCGTCAAATGTGGATTGCACCGTCTCAGATACGCAGACGATGTGTTGCATCTTGTTGTAGAAATCCGATTGGAAAGAACGGTTCTTGTCCGAAAGCTGATAGCCGACATTCACCCAGGCAATCTTTCTGCTGGCGAGCGTTTTCTCAGCGACATAAAAAGTAGGGAGTCCTTGCGAGTATGCAATCGCGACATCATAATGACTGTCTAAGGCCGGCAGGACCCTACCGATCGTTTTCCAATATAGGCGAGCCTTGTCCGCATGGGTACATTTCCTCGTCCGTATCAGGAGGGAATAAGTCAAACGATTTGAGAGCTTTTTGATATCTCCTGAAAGCAGTTGTTTCCAAAGATTCTTTTCGGCGAACAGGGTATAATCGAAAGGAGGCAGCAAATTCACTTGCCCAGGAAGGTATCGCTCCAAGTCCCCGCCATGGCGGAATAATTGCAAATCCACGTCGAATCGCGAATAGTCAAGCGCCGTCAGCAGGGAGACCAAGCTCCTCTCCGCGCCGGCCGGTCCCAACGATTCGATCACGAACAGCAACTTCCTTTTCATAGACGGTCTCTCAAGGTTGTAGAGGAGGTGCCTTTCGTATAAGGGAAATAGACGATTTCAACACCGACCTTGGCAAACTGCTTTTCAAGTTCTTCGAAAAAGGGCGTTCCTTTCCAGTCATCGCCGACAAACATCTTGTCAAAATGGAGCATTTGCCATGCGGCAAACTTGTTTCGGTCGTATTGGGGCACAACCTCATCCACATAACGGATCGCCTCCACAATGGCCATTCTTTCTTCGAATGGTATGATGGGGGCTTTGTGCTTATAGGATTCGCAGAGCTCGTCGGTGCTTACACCGACAATCAAGTAATCACATTGCTCTTTGGCCCGCTGCAAGATGTTCAGGTGGCCGACATGGAAGAGGTCGAAGACCCCGGTCGTGTAGCCGACAATTCTTTTTTTCATGACAGTCGTTTCATAATGGCTTGACAGACCCGCTCACAAGCATGCCCCGTTTCGTATGAGCCGGTTTCTTTCAGGAAGGCTTCTACACGGGAAAGATAGCCCTTTTCATCAAAGGCCGAAATGACGGCCTCCCATTCTCCGTTGTCGTGGATGATGGGGAAGGGTAAGTCTTTCGGGATGAAATATAGGTTTCGCTCTTTTTCCAGATACGCTTCCAAGTCCGGTGTATATAGGAAACAGGGACGTCCAGTATACGCAAAATCAAAAACAAGGCTGGAGTAGTCGGAAATGACGACATCGCTGATACACAAAAGTTCTTGGATGTCGTCATAAGACGTTACATCCAGAAGCGGAACGGATGCAGACATCCATTGGGGGGCGTCGTTTCGCAGGTGGGGATGCAGGCGCAATAAAAGCATCCAGTTCCCACCCCATTTATTACGGAGACTGTCAAGAAGGTTCTCCAGGTTTATGTCGTAAGGATTACCGGCCTTGTGTTCTCGGAATGTCGGGGCATAAAGAACGAGATGTACTTCTTCGTCCATCCCGAGTTTCTGTCTGATTCGCGATTGGCTTTCGGAAGAACGGGAGACCAAGAGATCGATCCGGGGCGTTCCCGAAGGAAGAATCTCTCCGTCATACCAGAATGCCCTCCGGAAGATTTCCGTGCTCTTTTCACATCCCGAAAGAAGAAGGCTTATCTGTTGGGAATCGTTCTTCGCCATCTGGATATAGGATTCCGGAACAGAGGGGCCGGCATCGGCCTCAATGGCTTTCAACCGAAGGGAACTATGCCATGTCTGGACATAGAGTTGCCCCTTGCGCCTTTTGTAATAGGCGGGCATCCGATAGTTCGTCACGAACACTTGACAAGTCGCCAGTTCATACAAAAACCGCAAGGACAAGTATCGGACTTTACGGACAGGAACGGAGGTATAGGCTTCCGGGTCCGTAAAGCCCCATGTGATATTCCACTCCGGATAATTCTGGACAAAGAACTGGCTCAGATACTTGGGATTGCATCCGTATTGAGCGCCGTAATAACTTGTGAACAAGACCGTCTTTTTCCTCAGCGGCAAGGCTCGGAAGCAGATGGAAACAAGACGGTAGATAAAATCCTTGTTCATGCTTGTGATGCAATGGGAATCCTTTGGGGGCGTTTGGCAAAAAAATGGTCGAAGCCGCGTCGGCCCAATTGGAGGACCTTTGTCATGGCAGGGCAATGACGAGAAGCGAAGTAATAGGGATTCAACCGTAACGCCGAAGCAAAAATGGGCTCATATTCCCGTTGGATTCGGGTCCAGAATGTATCAATGGCCGGAATCATTCCGCCGGCCAATTCTTTCTGCTGAAAGCAGAGCGAACAAAAGGCCTTCGCGGCCAACTTCGTCAAAGCGGGATATCGGTCCATGATAAACCGGAAGCGCTCTTCGGTCCCCCTCAAAAGGTCAAGATTCCGTTCGGAAAACGTCCCGGAAATGCTCTCCTTGCGTTGGCGATAATAGTACAGCGGTTCAGGGATTACGCCGATGCGTTGCGCGTCGTCTATCATTAAATGCTGCCAGAAGGAGTCTTCGAAATAAACCCCGGGACGGAACGGGAACTTTTTGACGGATGCCGTACGATATAGTTTTCCCCACGCAAAATTCTTGAAATAATGCTGAAGAACCAACTCCTTCATCGCCTCTTCGCGGCTCAAGACAAAAGGATCTGGGCTTTCAAACCATCGGTCGTCATAGAGCAAGTGATCTTCATGGGCATAAAAGAACGAGCCGACGACCATATCGCACGAGCGCGTTTCCGCAAATGAAAGCATGGTCGCCAGGGCATGGGGCGAGAGCCAGTCGTCCGCGTCCAGAAAGAAAACCCAATCCCCATGTGCCACACGGACCCCCGTATTCCGTGCTTCAGAAAGCCCCTTGTTCTCTTGATGGAGATAAATGGCTTCAAGGTGTTGGCGACAATATTCTGCACAGATCTCTGGAGACGTATCAACAGAACCGTCGTCGACCAGGATGACCTCTATCGGCAAGGACAATTCTTGTTTGGCAAGGCTGTCCAGGCAACAAGGGAGATAAGCCTCCATATTATAGACAGGAACGATGACGGAGACCATGAGTCTTTATTCTAGCGATGACAGGGCGGAATGAATACTCTCGGCAATGGCTTCCGGCGAGAAATCGGCAATCCAAGCATCCGCCTTTCCTTCCAGTTGCTCCCGGGCGCCCGAAAACGCCGTAGAGACGATGGGCTTGTTGAAACAGAGTGCTTCTGCGAGCGTAAGGCAGTATCCTTCGTGAAGGGAAGGCTGGACATAAAGATCACAGTCCCGCATGAAACCATAAGGGTTTTCTTGCAAACCGAGAAACACGACGGAGGCATCAATCCCTTCTTGGCGGACTAAATCCTGACAGGCTTCCAGATCCTTTCCCTCGCCAACAAAGTACCACCGAATGTTGGGATGCTGGTTTAAAACCCGTTTCAGGGACAAGATCGCCATCCTTTGTCCTTTTTCCACGGAAATCCGCCCGGCGGTTAGAATTCTCTTCCCGGAGAAGCCATCATCAAAAGTTGGAGCCGTTTCGGCCTGCCTTTGAATCTGTTCCGGGTCAACCAGGCTGTAGCGCACCTCTGTTTTGTCGGCAAATTCAGGAAACATATTGACGAAAACGTCTCTTGCCTCTTGAGAAACGACAAAGATTCTTTCATACCGACGATACAACCGCCGGGACATCCCTTTGTCGATGCCGAACCGAGAGACATCGAAATGAATCCAGCCATACTTTTTCTGGGCATTCACTTTCTCGCAGATGTAATAATCAATCATCTGTGAGGGGCCCGCATAAGCAATGGCGGCATCAAACTCTCCGTCAAGACGGGGTTCTTTACGCAGCAGGTATCGGTATGTCCAATAAGAACTCCCCGTTAGTTTCATCCAAAGATAAAGGATGAATAGAATTGTGGCTTCTCCTCCGTGTCTCTCCTTGAACAGACGCCTGACGGTGTTTCTCGGCGGGTCATTAATGATGGGCCAAAGGTTGTTATAGACAGAAATATCGTGTATTTGGACGTACGGCGGTAACTGATCTAGCAATCCCCCACGTCGGTGAATCAACCCTAAGTGAATCTCGTATTGATCCGGCGGCAAGGTTGTCAGAAGTCCGAGAAATGACTTCTCAACCCCGCCGACATTCATGGAAGAAAGAAGGAAAAATAGCGTTTTCACCGGAATCGGTTTCAGTGCTCATTCGTGGGTTCTCATTGAGTATACGAACCATGTCGTTCGCCATAGACGAAACAATAATAGAATACTTAATAAGAACTCATTCTTGGAGCGGGTAAAGCATAAAAGCGGTAGGGTTCTTCCAAGGAAACAAGGACATTCTTTCATGGCCAATATGTACTCTTGGTAAGGCAATTGTCGATGGTTTGCAAATCCAGAAAGGAGGGTCTCTTTGTCAAATAAAGCCAAAATACCATTTCGCTCCTTCTTGCTTATCGAGATTTGGGAGAGGTGTTCTATATAGTACGCACGAAGTTGTTCTCGTCCAGCGAAATACTTTTCGATATACTTGCTTTTATGTGACTCTGATTCGTTTCTCTTTGAGTATTGATACCAAAAACCCGTATTCAACAGAACAATTTCGGAAGAGAAAAGCGTATCGGTCAAAAGCTTCCAATCATCTTCATAGTCCACAAAGCGGGAGATGTGGATTCCATTTTCAAGGAGTGTTCTTCGTTTAAAGATACAGTTCCAAATGGTCGGGTAGAAGCACGGGATGTGTGCATAACGGTCTCCTCCGAATGCGTCCGTAATACCAAAGCACCGTTTAGTCATCTCCTTGATTTCCTGCGTTTTGCAAACCTTGTTGCTTTTGATGTGTTCGGGAGATGAAATCTTGTCTCCGCTGCGGATCAAAAAATTGGCAATCAGGAGATCAGCATCATAATCAAGCATGGATTGCAAAAAAGGAGACCACCCATTGACGCAAAGGTCGTCTTGATCGCAAAATGTCACATAATCTCCTTGAGAGATCGTCAATCCATAGTTTCGGGCTTCCGCAATTCCTCCATGCTTCTTGTTGATTACATGGAACGAAGGATGTTCTATTGCTTTTTGTTGTAATAATTGCAGCGTATTATCGGTAGACCCGTCATCTATAAACAAGAACTCAATTTCGTCCCAGATGTCTCTATTGCATCGTTCGATAGAGTCAACCAGGCCAAGAATGAAATCCTGTCCATTAAAACACGGAATAATGACGGATAAAAGCATTCGATTAGGGTTTGATCAAGGCAACAATCTTTTGTTTAAGCGTGGATAATCCGGTGACGATAGATCGATACAATCCGGCCAACTTGACCAAAAAGGAAAAGAAGCCGGGATAATCATATTGCGTTTTGCGTAAAGAATCCAAAGAAGAAGACTCCATTCTTGTCATATAATAGGTTTGTCCACAGAAATACTGGTACGGATTCTCTGCCAATGCGGCGGCGAGGCCAAGGACCGTCCCCTTCTTTCTTATTTCACGACAAATCTTTGAAACGTAAAAACCGGCTCTTTGATAATGAAACACTTTTGCTTCGGTGACATAGGGCGCACACGTTGCCCGATTTACTTGGCAATTCCAGACGCCGCTCAACTGTTGAATCGGGATTCCTGATTCAGCAAACGCTTTTCTGAATCCTGGTTGATCGAAGGAGCAGCCTTCCGACACGCAGTATTTCCAGTTCTCATGCCATTGCTGAAAGAAACGGTGGGCTGTAGGAGTGTCCTTGACATAAAGCACTCCAGCGTTGAATCGCTTGACCGGAAATTGCCGGGCCCATCCTTTGGGTTCGGATTGATCAATGAAAAACTCTCCATCATGATTGTCCCACACGGCAGCGATGTCCCCGCTGAAACCATCAACCTCCCCGAGCGGTCCCGCAATGACCGTATCTGTATCGAGATATAAAAAATCTCCGTCGATGATTTCGCGAAGTCGCGTCTTCAGATAACGAGACTGCTGCATCAAAGAATACTCCTTGGGGATATCAATAACGATTGGCTTGATGTCCGTAAGGACGTGGGCTTTCTGTTTAACAAGCCGAGCATGAGTCTTTTCATCCATTACCACCTCAACGATGTCATTCGGGTGAAACAGGCGTAATGAATAGAGGGAGAGTTGCAACATTTCGACATAATAATCGCTCTTGTCGCTCACCAAGACATATACAATTTTCGTGTTCATCGATCAATCCGATTCCAATCCCAGAAAACCTTCTTGAGCAAGATACAATGGACGGGCAAACTGCTCATAAAAGCCATTAATATCCAGGCGCATACAGTCTCGTACCCTTAGATAATCCTGCATCATGGGTTGGTGAAGGTCCAAGTCCACCACATAATTGCCATCCGCCAAGTATTTAGGAAGGCGGATACGCTTGACAATCTCAAAGGGGCCGGGGTCAATATGAAGCAGTTTCCCCGTATACCGCCCTTCGACAAGTGCCGCCATCGGCGTTCCGTCCAGCTTCTTGATAATCAATTTCACTTCACACTTCATCGGCTCGCGCGTTTCACCCCGGATGACGACGTCCAGAAATTCCTGCCCATTCTTTAACTCCGTGTAGTTTTCTGCCGTCCCGTTAATCAAGATTTCGGAGATATCAAGGTAATGACGTTTCATCTGGATACTATCCACAATCCTTCCCTTCTCCTTCACCTTCTCTCCGTTGATATACCTCTCCACCGCTTCCTCCGCCGTCCCGTCAAACACCACCTCCCCCTTCTCCAACACAATCCCCCTCTGGCACAGCGACCGCACCGCGGCCATGTTGTGGCTCACAAACAGCACCGTCCTTCCATCGCCACGACTCACATCCTGCATCTTCCCGATTGCCTTTTTCTGGAACTCGGCGTCACCCACCGCTAGGACCTCGTCGACCACCAGGATTTCGGGTTCCAGGAACGCGGCGACCGCAAAGCCCAGCCGTACAGTCATGCCGCTGGAATACCGCTTGACGGGCGTGTCCAGATACCGCTCGACGCCGGCGAAATCGACGATGGCGTCCAGTTTGGAGGTGATTTCGGCGCGGGTCATGCCCATGATGGAGCCGTTCATGTAGATGTTCTCGCGGCCGGTCATCTCCTGGTGGAAGCCGGTGCCTACCTCCAACAAGGATGCGATTCGGCCGCGGGCGCGGATTTCGCCCGTGGTGGGCGCCGTCACACGGGAGAGGAGCTTCAACAGCGTCGATTTCCCCGCCCCGTTCTTGCCGATGATGCCGATGACTTCGCCCTCGGCCACATTCAAAGAAATGTCCTTCAGGGCCCATACGAAGTCGGAGGAGCCCTTCGCGGCCCGGTCGTTCGTCTCCCCGACCTTCAGATAGGGATCATCCCGGCCCAAGATGCGCGTCTGCCACCAGCGGTTCAGGTCGTTGGACAGGGTGCCAGTCCCCACTTGCCCCAGACGGTAGAGTTTCCCGACGTGGTCAAATTCGATCGCGTTCATACAGTGTCCATGAAATTGCGCTCCACGCGGTTGAATACCACCACCGCGAGGAACAGGGTGACGAGCATGAAGACGGCGCTGTACAGTAGGCCGCCCCAAGAGAAGGAACCGCAGCCCAGGCACCCGTACTTGAAAGCCTCGAAGATAGGCGTGAGTGGGTTCAGTTCCAGGGCCCAACGGTATTTGTCCCCGGCGACGCTCAGCGGGTAGATGATCGGTGTCGCGTACATGAACAGCTGGAGCCCGAAGGAAACCAGGAACCGGAGGTCGCGGTACTTGGAGGTGACGGACGATACGATGAGCCCCCAGGAAAGGGCGTGTCCGGCCAGCAAAAGGATGTAGAACGGGAACAGCAGGAGGGAGGCATTGACCTGCACGGGCAATCCTGCGATGACATAGCCAGCGTATACCAGGATGAACAGCACTAGCTGGATACCCATCTTCAGCAAGTTGGAAGTCAAGCTGGCCAGCGGGACTACCAGGCGTGGGAAATAGACCTTCCCGAAGATGCCCGCATTGTTGATGAACACCCCGGAGGACGCGTTGAACGAGTCGCTGAAATAGTTCCACAGCATGATGCCGGACAGATAGAACAACGGCTGCGGCGCCCCGTCGGTGGAAATCCCCGCCAGCCCGCCGAAGACGAACATGTACATGATCGTCGTCAGAATCGGCTGGATGACAAACCATAACGGCCCCAGAATCGTCTGCTTGTAGAACGTGACGATATCCCTCCGGACATACATGTACCAGAGGTCCCGATATCGCCATAGGGACTTCAAGTCGATGTCCAGCAGCCGCTTCCGCGGCCGGATCACCAGGGTCCAGTTTCCGTCGTCAGGCCTTTTCGGCATGTCCGTAGTAATGGTATCCATATTTGTGATAGCCGTACTTGTGGTAACCGTAGCGGCCGCCCTTGTCGTCCGTCCCGTTCAAGAGGACGACCAGGTTGTTGTACTTCTTCTCGGCGTACCACTGGTCGATTTCCGGCAGCATGCCCTTCTCCATGAGCCCGGCGCGGACCACGAAGATGGTGAGGTCCGCGAAGCGGTTCACGATGGCCGGGTCGGCCACCATCTCCACGGGCGGGCAGTCTAGCAGTACGTAGTCGTATTCCGCCCGGACGGACTCGACAAGCTGCTCAAACTGGGGCGTATACAGCAACTCGGACGGGTTCGGCGGCAGGGCGCCGCAAGGCAGGACGTCCACTTGGCCCATCGGGACGATGAACTCGTGGTAATCGTCATACTTCCCGTTCAGGAACCCGGAAATACCCTTGTGCGGTGTCCCGGCATAAGCCGACAGGCTGCCGCGGCGGAGGTCCAGGTCGATGGCCAGCACCTTCTTGCCCTTGAGGGCGATGGCTGTGGACAGGTTGGCGGTGATGAAGGTCTTGCCGCTGCCCGGGTCCATGGACGTGAGCATGATCACCTTGTGGGCCGCCTCGTGGCCCAGCAGGAACTCCAGGTTGCTCCGGACCACGCGGAAGGACTCGTTCATCACGTCGCGGTTCTTGTCCGAGACGACCACCGAGACCACATTCTCTTTCTTCGGGCTCCACCAGTGCTTCTTTCCGCCCGCCTGCGGGATTTCGCCGGCGAAGGGCGTCCGGAGCGTCTTCAGGTCGTTTCTCCCCTGGACCGTCGTCGTCAGGAAATCCTTCATGAACAGGACGAGGGCGGGGATGGCCAAGCCCAGCAGGATGGCCAGCAGGTAGATGCTTTTCGCCTGGGGCTCGATGGGGTACCAGCTGCCATGCGCCGGTTCGATGACCTGGGTGTTATAGGCCGTGAAGGCCTGCGAGAGCTCATTTTCTTCGCGTTTCTGGAGGAGGAACAGGTACAGGGACTCTTTCACTTTCTGCTGCCGTTCCACGGAAAGCAGGTAATTGGCCTGCCGGGGGTTCTGGGCGACACGGCCCACGGCCTGGCGCTGGGCCGCCTGCAGCGTGCCCAGCTGGGCCTGCAGGACGCCCAGCTCGGTCGACAGCGCGTTGATGATGGCCGACCGCATCGCCGCGAGCTGGTTGTTCAGGTCCACCACCACCGGGTTCTGGGCCGATGTGTACGCGAGGTGCCCGTTCCGCTGGAGGATCAAGGCATTATAGTCGGCCATCCTCTGGAGGATGGCGCCATTGTCGATGGAAGAGTACAGCGGAATCTGCTGGTCGTCCCCCTGCAGGGCGGACAGGTACTCATAGACCGACCTTGTCTGCCGGATCCGGGCCTCGAGCTCTGTCGTCTTCCGGGCGTTCTCGCTGGCCTCGGCCACGGCCATCGCGCCGGCCTGTCCCACGTCGGGAATCAGGTTCTCGGACTTGTAAGAGGAGATGTCCTCGTCTACGTTCCCCAATTCCTGCTCGATGACGGCGAGCCGATCGCGGATGAAGTCGTTCGTGCTCACGATCTGCTGGTTCCGCTCCTTCATCCACTGCTCGTTGTACACGGTCACGAGCGTGTTCAGGATATCATCGGCCCGGGCCAGGGACACGTCGCGGTAGCGAATGTCGATGATGGAGGAGTTCTTGTCCCGGAGGCTGGGGGAGATCTTGTTCCGGACCCGGTCGCTCATCGCGTGGAGGCTGGTCCGGGAAACCTGGACCTGGCAAGTCTGCCCGTCCCGATAGTAGGGCGACGGCATCGTGATGATGCGGCCGAGCGGCGTTTCCAGCGTGTCTCCCAGCTGCGTCTGCTGGGCCGGCTCGGACAAGGAACGTCCGCCCCGGTGCCAGCCGTCGAGCGTCAGTGTTCCGTCCTCCTGCAATTTCGCATTCAGCGAGGCGTTCTCGTTGTTGGCCAGGTCGCAGAAGCGCAGTTTCAGGGGGAGATCCCGCCCATACATCGTGATGGTGTAGAACCGCCCCTCGCGGGTGTAGTCCACGTCCAGGTCCAGCCGGCGGACCACCTGTTCGGCCACGACGCCGGACTTCATCAGGAGGATCTCGTTGGTCAGGTTGGTCGATGTCTGGGGGATGCCGAGCTCCTGCAGGGCCTTCTCCGTCCCGTCGCTGCCCAAGGGCTTGATCAGGATGGACGCCGTCCGTTCATAGACGGGGACCTTGTTGAACACATAGAGCGCTCCGGCAATCAGGGCCACGGCCAGCGAAAGGGCGAACCAGTACCAGTTCCGGAGGCCGACGCCCAGGACGCGTTTCAGGAGGACGGCCGGGGATGTGGCCGCTTGCCGGCGGGCCGCCGCGGGGGCGGCGTCAGTCATTCTTTCCATATCACTTGTTTCGGGTGAAGAGGACCACCAGGGTCACGACATACGAGGGGATGGACATCCAGAATCCCAGCGACCGCAGCGTGCCGGCGTTCTGGTCGGACTGGGTGGCTTTCTTGACATTGGGCTCGACATACACGATGTCGTTCTGCTGCAGGTAGTACACCGGCGATTCGTACACGCTCCGGGAGTTGGTCAGGTCGATGACATAGGGTGTCTGGACGTTGTCCTTCGTCCGCAGGACCATGACATTCTCACGCTTGCCGTAGATGGTCAGGTCGCCGGCCAGCGCCAGCGCGTCCAGGATCGTGAGCTGGTCCGTCGGGATCTGGAGGCGCCCCGGGTGGCCCACCTCGCCGAGCACGGTGATCGCAAGGTCATAGTACTCCACGATGACGGTCGGGTCCAGCAGCAGCTTGGAGGACAGCAGCTGGTACTTGATCTCGTCGGCCACCTGCTGCCGGGTGAGTCCCTGCACGCGCACGGGGCCGATGGTGGGAATCTCCACCGTGCCGTCCGTCCGGACCGTGTAGGGATGACGGTCGTTTCCGTTGTTGTTGCCGCCGCCGGTCCGCTCGGTCAGGTTGAACAGGTCGGTCAGCTCCCGGTCCCGGCTGAAGACGGTGATGCGGAGCCGGTCGCCCGGCTGGAGCGTCAAGTACTGGGTCTTTTGGATTTCCGAGGGCTCGCCCGGTCGGAGATCCTGCAGATAACTGACGTTCGCCACGGTGCTGCAGGCCGTCAAAAAGGCGGCCCCGGCGACCAGAAGGGCGCAGAATCGCATGTTACAAGATGCCATAGAAAAGGATTCTAGCGGAAAGGCACAAAGCTTCGCTTTAGCCCTCCAATTGGATGCTATTGATAATGAACGGCTTAGAAAAATCTTGGCCGTTTTGCGCCAAACGCACATTTTAACATGCTAAAGATACGTTTTTTTTCGGAGAAAGGAAAATGGCGTGGCTTGAACAAGAAAACCCCCTTCCCGGAGGAAGAGGGTTTCCCTTCAATGGAACAATTACTGTCAGAACTTCGGAATCTCGAAGAGTGCGGCGTCCACCGGGGCTTCCTTGACCTCGGTTACCTTCTGGGACATCGAGAAGCCGCCCATGTCGGCGGTGGTCTTCATCGCAATGCCGTTCCAGACGGAAACGGTCGTCTTGACGGTCTGGCCCATCTGGCTGACCTCGACCGTGTAGGTGGTGCATTCCTTGCCGGCGACGGTCTCCTTGCCGACTTCCTTGATCTTGTACTTGGCCTTGATCTCGTCGGTCAGGTTCAGGTAGTTGATCTGCTCCTGCTGCTGCGGCATCTCCTGGACGGACTTCTCGCCCTTGTTCACGAGATACATCT
>JAEEGK010007981.1_pt1 | contig 25114 bp, 17 predicted proteins | sample 8958771 | NCBI WGS metagenome assembly JAEEGK01 (sample SAMN16246547, study PRJNA631951) | gut metagenome | biome: gut microbiome; feature: rumen; material: SC-attached | host: Bos | place: Iran: Karaj | collected 2018-10
AAATTCGCTGACTGTGAGGCTGAACACCGAGCCGTCAACCATGTGCTCTATATTCCTAAATACACCAACGCCTACCTGGCCTGCCGTGTCACTAAAAGCATCGATTTCGGCACGCACACCATGTTCATTGCCGATGTTCTCGATGCCCAAGTGTTGTCCGACAAACCCTCGGTGACCTACGACTACTACCAAAAGAACATCAAGCCCAAACCGCAGCCAACTGAAAAGCCCAAAGACGGCAAACGCCGTTGGGTGTGCAAGGTTTGCGGCTATGTATATGAGGGTGACTCCCTCCCACCCGATTTCGAATGCCCGTTGTGCAAACATGGCGTTGAGGATTTTGAGGAGGTTTTTTAGCTGTAGAGACGGTGTGCACATCGTCTCTACAAAACAAAACAAATTCAATTATGCAGCAAATACAATTAACCGAAAACATCTATTATGTCGGTGTCAACGACCGCCACACCGATAAGTTTGAAAACCACATGGAGCTGCCTAATGGTGTCTCCTACAATTCTTATCTCATTGTCGATGAGAAGGTTGCCTTGATTGACCCAGTAGAAGCCAACTTCCTTGAGGAATACCTTTTCAAGGTGAAGTCGGTATTGCAAGGCCGCAAGGTCGACTACCTTATTATTAATCACGACGAGCCCGACCACAGCAGCACCGTGGCTGCGGTGCTTCGTGAGTATCCTGATGTTATAGTGGTCGGTAACGCCAAGACCTTTGCTCCTTTGGAGGCTTTCTACGGCCCTATTGAAAACAAGAAAGTCGTAGCCGAAGGCGAATCATTGTGCTTAGGTAAGCACACCATGCAGTTTTTCATGGTGCCGATGGTGCATTGGCCCGAGTCGATGGTGACTTACGAGCAAAGCAGCAAGATTGTTTTCAGCAATGATGCTTTTGGCGGTTTCGGTGCCCTCAATGGCGGCATCTTTGACGACCAAGTCAACCTTGCCTACTATGAGGACGAAATGCGCCGCTATTATGCCAACATCGTTGGCAAGGTGGCCATGCAGGCCTTGAAAGCCATCGAAAAGCTTGGCGCATTGGAAATCAAGATGATTGCCCCGTCACATGGTCTTGTTTGGCGCAGCAACTTGGCTTGGGTCATCGGCAAATACACCCAATGGAGCAAGCAGGAGTCGGAAGAAGGCGTGATCATCGTCTACGGCTCGATGCATGGCAACACGGCTTGCATGGCCGAGATTGTGGCACGCGGTGCCGCCGAAGCCGGAATCAAGGAAGTGAAAGTCTATGATGTGGCCAAGACCGAGGTTTCGTTTATCATGAGCGACATTTGGAAATACAAAGGTGTCATCATCGGTGCCTGTGCCCATTATGGCAGCATGTTCCCCAACATGACCCTGCTCGTCCATGAAATCAACGAGTTCAAGCCGAAGGACAAATGCTACGGCATTTTCGGAGGCATGAGCTGGAGCGGCGGCGGCGTGAAGACCCTCGCCAAATACGCCGAGGAAGGCAGATGGAACCTCGTAGCCGAGAGCGTTGAGGTGAAAGGCGCCCCGATTCGCGAAGAGGACTGGGATAAGCTATACAACTTAGGCAAAGTCGTAGCTGATGCAGTTAAAGGGTAATTAATTAATTTCCCTACTAATGAAAAGCTCCATCTGGATGATGGAGTTTTTTTATGCGCATTAAATAAGTACAATGAGGAAGTCAACGTTTCTTCCAAAGCTTCAACACCTTATTTTCTAACCCAGATAGTCTGTTGAAGGAGTAAGAAGGATATTTGGTCTCCACCCCTCCGAAGCCGAGATAGAAACGCGCCAGATTCTCATCATCGGAGCCTTCGAAATCGAGGGTAACGGGCTGACCTGCATATTTTTGGATGACTTGGTCGAGCATGTAGGTCATGGCCTGCCGCTCTTTGCCTTTCTGGTTGAGGCCAGAGAATAGGAAAGTGATACGGTTGTTGGCTTTCATGAACAGCGCGGCACAGAGTATTTCGCCGTCACCCATTTCGTTTACCCCGAGGATAAAGGCAGACTTACGGTTTTGGGCAGTTTTCCCCAGACTTATCAGGTTACCGTATTCTGCATCACCCCATTTGTCGAGCGTGGCACCACGGTTGTCCCTGAACAAGGCCACCACATGATAAGGAATCACATTAAAGATCAGTTGCAGATGATACTCCCCAGCCTTGGCTAGGTTGCGCTTGGTGTTGGAATGGTAGTTCTCCTTAATAGCAATGTAATCATGATTCAAATCCAGAAGCACATTACGATGATATTCAATTCCTTCAATATCCTTGCTTAATATATTACTTTCATTCAATCTGATCTCAGCGAAACGGTACTTCGAAGGTATGGCTTTCAAAAACGCTTCCGTCTTTTCAGGCGTCAGAGATTGTTTTGAGAAAACACCTAACTGTTGTGCGAAATAGGGCTGAAATAAATAATTGACACCGAACTTCTTTCCACCGGTCAGGGGCATGACGGACTGATAGTCGTCCTCAACCAAGGCATCCCAGCCAGGATGGACGATATCGAGATACCAGGAATAGGCGTAGATGTTACCGCATTCGGCGACGGTGGCGTCCCATTTATTCAGATTGATTTGGTTATGGGTGAGATATTGAATCATTTATTTATCAAGAATTAGAGAATTTCAGAATTGTATTTCGTTGAATTTATTAGAATTAGAGACATGTATTTCAAGCAATTCATTAAGTGCTAATATGGTCTAAAAGACGACGGTACATCTCGGGCCAACCGACCCAACGCTTTTCGCCGCCAAGGGTTTCGTTGTGTGTCAGATAGATGAAGGTCCCTCCTACTGCTTTCACTTCGTCGACAAGTTGTTTGGCGAGTTGGAATGAAGCCTCCAAATCAAGGTTAAGGTAGTCACGCATGGTACCGTCCATGAGGGCGAAAGGATGCACGCGCAAGTTGGTGACCATGTCGTTTTCGAGATCATAGAAACGGAAAGTATCGGCAATGCCCGCACGGAATCCTGCCTGCGAGGCAAAGCCCATGGTGTAGTCGTCGGTGATGTCCAACTCGATGAGTTTCTGATAACTGCGCGGCAGGTTCATCCTCAAAAAATGCTGGCGGCTTTTAGTCAACGGACGATGCAGGACTTCCGAGAGGTTGTTGATTTCCGTCCGCATCTTTTCAATGTCGAGATAGGATGAAAACGAAGGATGGATGCCCACATCAGCATAGTCGCCGAGATGTTTGATGAGGTTGCGGAAAGCTTCCTTGCGGAGCGAGATGTTCTTGTCGTTGGTGTCGTATTCTCCGCAAAGTATGAAGTATATCGGCTTGAGTTTGAACTCTTTCTGCAATTCAAACTGGAAATCGAAGGAGTCGAAAGGATCTTTCCGTTTGCCACGCAACACCTGATGCCTTTCGCGGATACGCTCGCGGTCGCCTGAAGCCAAATCCTTGAGGAAACCGCCCACGGTTCTATAAATGCCCTTATGCTAGTACGACCAGGCCGCATCGATATCGTAAGTCGGGACGAAAGTAAACTTCGGCTTTTTAAGTGACAAGACAGGATACAAAACTTTCAAGCGTTTGCCCAAAGCAATAGCCCAGATGTTGACCAGAGGCTTCTGAAGCATGCTGTTCTCGTACATCCATGACGATTCAGCGCGGAAACGACCGTATTGATCACGCACTTGTGAAAGGTATTCCTCATAACGGGAAACCAAGAAAAAGGAGGCGGCAAACACATCGAAAGGCATGAGGTTACCCTGGCCGAAGACCGCAAACGGAGCCTCTGTGCCTTCGAAATCAATCGTGCGAAACGATTGTTCATGAATATGCCGTTCGAAAAGCATGTCCGATGCTTTTACAAAAGGTTCATCGTCAAGGCGTTGCATGCCATAATGCAACTTCGGTCCGTCGAATGACTTGAACGACTCGGCATCGGTAGTCAATTCGTATTCAAGCCCAAGCAACTGCCTGAGCATCAAATCGAAGACATACATCACGCGCCCTGTGACTTTTGGTACAAGAATCAGCATTTTCATTGCCACAAAAATAGGATGATTTTCGATACAAAAGGCAAAAAACCGAAAATTGTTCCAACTTCGCGAAATCATCGCCGAAAAGTTGTAACTTTGTCGGTTTAAAACAAAGGCTATCCCGATATGGAAAATTTCGTCGTATCCGCAAGAAAATACAGGCCGATAACCTTCGATACTGTCGTGGGTCAAAGCTCCATTACCTCAACCTTGAAAAACGCCATCCGCAACAACACCTTGGCACAGGCTTTCTTGTTTTGCGGTCCACGCGGCGTGGGCAAGACCACCTGCGCCCGTATTATGGCCAAGACCATCAACTGCCTCAACCCTACGGAGAACATGGAGGCCTGCAACGAGTGCGAATCGTGCCGCGCTTTTAACAACAATGCTTCGTTCAACATCTATGAGTTGGACGCCGCTTCCAACAACTCGGTAGAAGACATCCGCAGTCTGGTCGACCAAGTGAGGATTCCTCCTCAAATCGGTCAGTACAAAGTCTACATCATCGACGAGGTTCACATGCTTTCTGCAGCGGCTTTCAACGCTTTCCTGAAGACTTTGGAAGAGCCCCCGGCGTACGCCAAGTTCATCCTTGCCACGACAGAAAAGCACAAAATCATCCCCACCATTCTTTCACGCTGCCAAATCTTTGACTTCAAGCGAATTACGGTAGACGATATTGCCAAGCATTTGGCTTTTGTAGCTCAAAGCGAAGGCGTTGCTGCCGACCCCGAGGCCCTGAACATCATCGCCCAAAAGGCCGACGGCGCCTTGCGTGACGCGCTCTCCATCTTCGACCAGATGGTCAGTTTCAGCGGAAAGAACATCACCTACAAGGATGTCATCGACAATCTGAATGTGCTGGACTACGACTATTATTTCCAAATCGTCGACCATATCTTGAGAGGAAACACGAGCGATATCCTGCTCATCCTCAACGACATCATTAGCAAAGGCTTTGAGCCGCAACACTTCGTCAGCGGCATGGGCAACCATTTGAGAAGCCTTTTGGTATGCAAGGACCCTGTCACGGTGCAGCTTTTGGAGGTCAGTGAGCAGTTAAGGCAAAGGTATCTGATGCAATCACAAATCTGTCCCCTACCCTTCTTAATCAAAGCCTTGGAAATCAACAATAAATGTGACATTGACTATCGTGCTGCCAACAACAAACGCCTGCATTTGGAAATTGCTTTGTTGAAAATGTGTGCCTTGTGCAGCCAAGCCTTGAATATGCCTACTGCCCAGGCGCAGCCCGTGCAGATGCCGCAGAATAAGCCTCAACAGCCAAACCCTACCCAAGCAGCAGCTGGAGTAACAGGTCATAATCCTTCTCCTGCAGCTGCTGCACCACAGTCAACAACAGCCAAAGTTCCTGATCCTGCATTAAGGCCGACACCTAAACCGTCTGTCCAACAGACTACCGTTCAGCCCAACAATTCAACAATTCAACAACAAGCCGCTCCCGTTTCGACGGGCTCAACGTCCGCGACACCTGCCCAACCCGTCGTCCGACCCCGCGGCACCACCAGCAGCATCAGCGTAAACAAGGCCATGCAGCAAGCCGAGCAGAAGGCCGAGGAAAAGGAAGAGACTTGGGACACGCCGTTCACACAAGAACAACTGACGGCTTCATGGGTCGATTTCGTCAACCGATACAAGAACGTCTCGCCCAATTTTGCGGCGGCCTTGGGGAAATACACACCTAAATTAATAGGTAGCTCGGAGATTCACTTCAGCGTTGACAACCTGCTCTTTGAGCATGACACCGAAGGTATGAGTGCGTTGAAACACCACTTAAAGAACAGCCTACACAACAACCAATACCAACTCAAACCTGAGGTGATGGAACGTCCCGCTGAAATCGAGGCTTACACCGACAAGGACAAGTTTGAGAAGATGGTCGAGGAACGACCTTTTTTGAGGACCTTGCAGACGGAACTTAAACTGGAGGGAGACCTTTAAATGATGAATGATGAATGATGAATGATGAATGATGAATGATGAATTAGGAATAATGTTTAATTCTATAATTTATACTAATGAAAAAGTTAAATGTAATCGCCATGATGATTTTGACCACGATGGCAACAGGCTGCGGACAAAAGGCAGTCGAAACAACAGAACCAGAGAATGGTGTTACTCCAGCCATTGTGCTGAGCAACATGGACACCGACATCAATCCTGCGGACGACTTCTTCCGCTTTTGTAACAACAACTGGCTGAAAAACAACCCTATCCCGGAAGAATACACCACTTATGGTGCCTTCACCGAGATTGACCAGCACAATGAAATCCTGATTCAGGACATCATTAACGAGGTCTCGAAAGACACTAACGCCGTGTTTGGTAGCATGGCCCAGAAAATCCGCGACTTCTACAACGCGGGCATGGATTCCGTCGCCATCAACGAGCGTGGTTATAGCGAGTTGCTTCCCTACTTTGAGAAAGTGAACGCCATGAACAACAAGGCGCAGTTGGGCGAGTTGCTGGGTTACCTCCACAGCAACGGCTTCGGAGGCTTCTTCTACGCTGGTCCCAGCACCGACCCGAAACATGCCGACCAAGTCATCATGCACGTCTATCAAGGCGGGCTGAGTCTCCCCGACCGTGACGACTATTTTGGCGATGAGAACCAGGAAATGCGCGACAGATTCGTCGAACACGTCACCAACATGTTCAAGCTCGTCGGTATTGACGGCGATGCAGCCGCTATTAAAGCCAAGAACATCCTCGCCTTGGAGACCGAACTTGCCAAGAACTCGTTGACTCGTGTTGAGCGCCGTGACCCCGACCGCACCTACAACATGCGTGATGTCGGTGAACTCCAAAAATCCACACCTCATTTCAAATGGAGAGACTACTTCATCAACGCAGGAGCCCCTGCATTCGGTTTTGGCAGCCTCAATGTCGGCATGCCTGACTTCATTTCTGCGCTCGATGGCATCATCGTCAAAACGAGCATAAACACCATTAAGGACTATCTCAAATGGAAAATCATCCACGGCAGTGCCTCTTTGCTCAGCGACGACCTCGCAGCCGAAAACTTCAATTTCTATAGCAATTATCTCTATGGACAAGAGGTGCAGCAACCCCGTTGGCGCCGCGTGCTCAACGCTACCTCAGGCTGCCTCGGCGAAGGCATCGGACAGCTTTATGTGGAGAAATACTTCCCTGCCGAGTCGAAAGAGAAGATGGTGAAACTGATCGGCAACTTGAAAGTTGCCCTCGGCGAGCGTATCAAAGCCCTCGACTGGATGAGTGACGAGACCAAGGTCAAGGCCCTCAACAAACTCGACAGCGTCAACGTGAAGGTCGGCTATCCTGACAAATGGAAAGACTACAGCGGCCTCGAAATCACCGACGCCTCGTATTTCCAAAACTTCCACAATGCCATCAGTTTTGAGAATGCCCGCGAGATGGACAAGATCGGCAAGCCCGTCGACAAAGACGAATGGTTCATGACCCCTCAGACCGTGAACGCCTATTATAGTCCCGACATGAACGAAATCGTGTTCCCTGCTGCCATCCTCCAACCTCCGTTCTTCAACCCTGAGGCCGACGACGCTATCAACTACGGTGGCATCGGCGTGGTCATCGGTCACGAGATGACCCATGGCTTCGACGACCAGGGCTGCAAATACGACGAGAAAGGCAACCTCAACAACTGGTGGACCGAAGAAGACGCCGCCAAATTCAAGGAACGCACTAAGCAACTGGTCAAGCTGTTCAATGAGTTCGAACTTAGAGGTAACCATATCAATGGTGAACTTACTCTTGGTGAAAACATCGCCGACCTCGGCGGCCTGAACATTGCCTGGGACGCCTATCAGCTGACCGATGAAGCCAAGGCCAACCAAAGCATCGACGGTTTCACGCCCGCACAGCGGTTCTTCATTAGCTATGGCACCATCTGGCGCAACAACTCACGCGACAAATTCCTTGAACGCCAAGTCATTGTGGATGTTCACTCACCAGCGGAAGCCCGCGTGAACCGCACCCTCGGCTCCATGCCGCACTTCTATGAAGCTTTCGACATCCAACCAGAGAACAAGATGTATATCGCTCCCGAAGAGAGGGCGGCCATTTGGTAAGTGGAAAGTGGAAAGTGGAGAGTTGAAAAACAATGGGAGTTAAACACTTTATAGGTAAAGTCGGCCTCAAGGTCGGCGGATGGACCGATGTGTACGAGGTCCCCGCCGACCTTGGCAATGCCGTGTGCATTGTGGCGCCTCACACCGCCGTTGCCGACTTCTTCGTGGGCCTCAACTTCTATTGGTCGCATGGCATCAAGTTCAAGGTGATGATCAAAAAGGAGTTCTTTAAGCCCGTCTTGGGATGGATCCTGAAAAAAGTGGGCGGCATCCCCGTCAACCGCGGCCACCGCAACTATCTGGTGGAACAGATGACCGAGATGTTCAGCCAAAACCACGACACCCACCTGATCATCTGCCCCGAAGGCACACGCAAAAAGGTCAGACAGTGGAAAAGAGGCTTCTACCTCATCGCCTATGGCGCCAACGTGCCTATCCTGCTGGGATTCATCGACTACAAGAAAAAACGCTGTGGTGTGGAGAAGGTCTTCTACCCCACTGGTGATTACGAGAAGGACCTGGCTGAGATTTGGGAGTATTACAAATCAATCAAGGTGATGGGCAAACACCCCGAACAGTTCAACCTTTACGACGAATACGAAAGGGAATAAACCCTGTCACCCCGTTGTCACCGCACCCCATCGGGGTGCCACATCGGTTGGGAAAAATGATCCGGAATCGTAAATGATATCCGTTTCGTCTCCCCTTTTTGGAGATGGATACGTTTGAACGCCACCAGTTGCTCCGAGGACAGGGTCACCCCCGGCGTTTCCTCATGGGCATAAAGTTGCACCACCTCATCGCCATCATAGTCACCAACGTTACTCACCGTTACAGTGACCTCCTTATCGTTGATTTCCAGGTCACCATATTCAAATTGCGTGTAACTAAGCCCATAACCAAATGGATATAAGGGTTTTGCCGACTCTTCCACATAATCGCCAGTGGCAGGTTGGGAGTAATACACTGGTATCTGTCCCACCGAACGCGGAATCGAGATGGGCAGTTTGCCTGAAGGGTTGCAGTCGCCCCACAGGATGTCGGCCAATGCCGAGCCGCCTTCCATGCCCGGATACCATAGCAGCAGCAAGGCATCGCTCTTTTCGGAGGCGAGGTTCATATCCATAGGTCGACCACAGACATACACCGTCACCACAGGCTTTCCGAGGGCATAGACCTGTTGCATCAGCTCTTCCTGGCCGCCCAGAAGCTTTAAGGAGGAACGGTCGTAGCCTTCGCCGCAGTCCATGTCGGACACATGCTCGTCGACGATGGCTGCTCCTGTATCTTCGTAGCTCGTCTTGAAATCACGCGCTGAGGAGCCACCCACCACCATCACGATGGCATCGGCTGAGCGCAGGTCGTCGGTCACCACTGCCCTACCCTTGTCGCGGATGCCCTCATACATGGTCACGACACGCTCAGGGTCTTGTGGAGCCGTGTAATCGCCCAGCTGGGCGTACATGTTATCGGCATTGGGTCCGATGACTGCCACCTTATTAATACTTCTGTCAAAAGGAAGAACCCCGTCGTTTTTCAGCAAGATAGCCGATTCAAGCGCCACTTGTTTGGCGACAGCGATGTTATCGGGGGTTCCCACCTCTTGTTCAGCCAGATGTTCGTCAACGTATGGATTGTCGAACAGACCCAGGTCATATTTCAGTTGAAGCACGTGGCGCACGGCGCAGTCGATGTCGGCTTCGGTAACCAAGCCACGTTGCAGAGCCTCTTTGAGGAATCCTCCGTAGTTATATCCTCCCAGGTCGATATCCACCCCTGCTTTCAGGGCCAGGGCAGCGGCTTCGACGGGATCGGCAGCCACGTGATGTGTGGCGTAAAGGGCATTGATTGCATTCAAATCGGCGAAGACGACGCCTTTGAAGTCCCACGACTGGCGCAGCACCTCTTCGATGAGCCAGGTGTTGGCGGTACACGGCACTCCGTCGATGCTGTTGTAGGCTGTCATCACCGCTCCGGCGCCCCCCTCGCTCACTGCCATCTTGAAGGCAGGCAGGTAGTCATGTATCAGACGGTTGGGGCCCACATCGGCGTTGGCGGCATTATGTCCCCCTTCGGGAATGCCGTAGGCTGCCAGATGTTTCAAGGTGGCCACCACATGCTTTTGCATGCCTTTGACCACGGCGGTGCCTAAGGTTCCGCTGAGATACGGGTCTTCGCCCATGGTCTCCTCCACTCGTGACCAGCGTGGGTCGCGGGCGATGTCGAGCACGGGGCCATAGCCCACATGGGCGCCTTGCAGACGGATCTCACGGCCCATCACCTCACCCATCTGTTCCAGGAGCTCGGGATCCCAGGTGCTGGCTTGGGCGATGCCCGTGGGGAACACCGTGGTACCCACGGCCATGTGACCATGAGGTGTCTCTTCGCAGAACAGCATTGGGATGCCCAGTCGGGTATGCTCTACTGCGTGACGTTGCATCATATTCAGCATTCGTGCCGACTCATGGGGATGGAGTCCGGTCTCCACTGTTTTTTGCGACCACGGGTCGGCCCTTAACACAGCCCAGCACGAGCCAAGCGGCATCGTATCCATGGTGCCGACGAAGGCTTCCGTCAGCCAGAGCGAATCACCCTCTTTACCATAGAGGGTGAAACCGATTGGACAAGACAGCTGACCACATTTTTCCTCCAGGGTCATCTGAGATATCAGCGCATCAACCCTATCCGGCTTGGAACACGCCCCCAAAGTCGCTGCAAGTATCACAGCGACGAGGCAACACCGTCTGACCCTTTTCATCATACCAGCTTTCCAATCCAGTCCTCACGTTCACCTGGCAGCATGTCGATGACGGGGATCTCCACCATGGTATAACATCCAGCTTGAAGACGCATGGTGGCACGCGACACGTTGACCAGGACCTGTCCAGTAAGTGCAGGATTATTAATACTCATATTGAATTCAAAACGTTGGTTTTGTGTCTTACCGGAAACACCTTTGCGAACCAGGTTCACACCATGTCCCATGTCACGGACGGCATCCACGCTGTCCACTGCGAACACGTGCGTCTCGTCGTTGGCAAAATAAGGATCAGCCTTGATTTCCTTGGTTATCTGCTCAAGTGTATATCCGTCTTCGAGTTCCACATACACCATGCGGCGATGGATGCCCTCACCCAGCGGGATGGTAACCGACAATGCGTTTCTCACTCCCTTTTTGGAGCGGACACAGACGCTGTGACCCATCGACATTCCAGGACCGAAGTTGGTGTACGACAATCCTTTAGGAGCCAAGCTCTGCATCAAGGTACGCACGATAGAATCGGAACCCGGGTCCCAGCCTGCGGCGATCACGCTCACCGTATTGGTGGCCTTGTTGATGGGCATCAGCTCGTTACGGTAGTCCATAATAGAGGTATGGATGTCGAACGAGTCAACGGTGTTGATCCCAAGCGGGAGAATCTGCTTGGCGTATTCGGGGCAGGAACGTGTGGGGCAGGCCAGTATGGCCACATCCACCTTCCCAAGGTCACGGATATCACTGACAACATGATATTTGGTCAGTTCCAAAGGACAGTTCTCATTACCATTTCTACGGACGATGCCCGCGATTTCCATATCAGGAGCGGCTTCAAGAGCCTCAAGGGCGAAACGCCCCACATTGCCATATCCTACTACGGCGACTTTAATCTTTTCCATATTCACATTATTTAAAAGAGCAAAATTAAAAAATTTGTTATTTTTGCAATTCTTTTTACATCTATTTTTAAGCATCAATTATTAAAAACATATTTTATGAGAAAATTATCATTAATCGCTTTGTTTTCAATGATTTGCGCTTTCACTTTCGCACAAACCATTGAAATGGACTATCATTTCAGCGCACCTACCATCACTGAACTTGAAGGTTACCAACAGGTTCAGATGCGCGGTTGCATGCAATCAGCTCTTGCCGGACAGCCCTCGCTGCCATGGCAAAACGTCAGTCTCTTGCTTCCTCAGGGACAAGAAGCCGAATCCATCGAAGTGGAGCTGTTTGATTTCCAAGAGTTGGCAAACGACATTCAGCTCTTCCCCTATCAGCCTTCGAGGACTACCAACGACATCACGCCCAGAGCCTTGGTTAAAGACGAGAAGCTTTACGCTTCGAAAGCCGTGTATCCGGCCCAAAACCATGGCGTGGTGACCACCCAGTACAAAAACGGCTATGCCTTTGCTTTCTCGGCATTCACCCCGGTCCAGTACATCCCTTCAACTGGCAAGGTGATGTATGCCAAGTCGGCCAAGGTGCGCGTCCACTTGAAGGCTGCCAAGGCTGACCACAGCGACATGCTTTGGTCCACACCCGAGGTCAAGAACAGCGTGAGACGCCTGGCTCAGAACCCTGAGATGATGGAGAGCTACGCTACCAGAGGCCGTGAGGTGAACGCTTACGACGTTCTGATCATCACCGACCAGAGCTTCGTAAACAGCTACGATGAATATTGCAATTACTACAATGGCATCGGTCTCCGCAACCGCATCGTCACCACCGCTGAGATCTATTCTGCCATGAGCGGCGCCGACAACCAGGAGAAGATCCGCAACTACATCATCCAAGAATACCAGAACAACGGCATCCTTATGGTGGTGCTTGGCGGCGACGTCAACCTCGTGCCTTACCGCGGCTTTTACTGTTATGTGACTTCCGGCGGCGGCGACCAAGAAAGCGGCAACATCCCTGCCGATCTTTACTATTGCGGCTTGGACGGCAACTGGAACGACGATGGCGACAACCGTTTCGGCGAGCCCGGTGAAGACGACCTGCTGCCTGAGATCGGCATGAGCCGCATGTCGTTCAACACCCAAACCGACCTGCAGAACATGATCCACAAGACTCTCTCCTACCAACAAAATCCCGTGCTGAACGAGTTCAACAAGGTCATCCTGGCAGGTGAGCATCTCTATGACAACCCCAACTCTAACGGCTCCGACTACCTCGAGCTGCTGATTGGCACCCACGACGACAACGGATACACCACCACCTGCTACCCTGTCGACTACGACTTCACCAAGCTCTATGAGGAACAGGGCAACTGGAGTGGCAACCTGCTGAAACAGGCCATCAACGCCGGCACCAGCTACGTGCATCACGACGGTCACGCCAACTCAGGCTTTGTGGCTGGATGGTACAGCATCAACAACAACGACTTCTCAGGTGCCAACGGTGTCACCCACAACTACACCTTCTTCCACACCCAAGGATGCGACTGCGGTGCTTTCGACGAGGAGTGCATCCTTGAGGACATGGTCAAGATCGAGAACTTCGCCGTGGCCGTCATCGGCAACTCACGTTACGGCTGGTTCAACGAAGGCCAGACCGAGGGTCCCGGATGCCACCTCGAGAGAGAGATGACCGACGCCCAGTGGAACGACAGGATCGGCTTGCTTGGTTGCGCCCTCTCTGAAGGCAAGACCATGACCGCCCCTTGGGTCACCGCCCCCGGACAATGGGAAGAAGGCGCCTTGCGTTGGAACTTCTACGACATGAACGTCCTCGGCGACGGCGCCGTCAACGTTTGGCTCGACGAGCCCTACACCGCCACGGTGGAATGCCCCTCCCAGATCGTCCTGGGATCACCATCGATGACTGTCAACGTCACCGACCCGAGCGGAGCTCCCCTGAAGAACTTCCGTTGCCTCGTCTTCATGGACGACGAGGTGATCGCCATGGGCATCACCGACGAGAGTGGTGAGGCCGAGGTTGTCTTCGAAGGCGGCCTCCAGAGCGTGGGCACCATGATCATGAAAGTGACCGGCATTAGCAGCTGGCCCCAGTCCATCGAGCTGATGAGCGTGCCGAGCAACACCCCCTATGTGGTTTACGACAGCTACATCCTCAACGGAGGCGATCAAATCGAGTTCAACGGCAGCTACACCTTCAACATGAATGTCAAAAACGTCGGTTCCGTCAACGCCAACAACGTGACCGCCACCCTCTCCACCGAAAGCGAATACATCACCATCAACCAGCCTACAGTCAACGTGGGCAACCTCGCTGGCAACCAGAGCGTCACACTCGAGAACGCCTTCTCCTTCACTGTCAGCGACGACGTTCCCAACAACACCATGGTCCGTTTCAACCTCAGCTGCACTGATGGCAGCAACACCTGGGAGAGCCATTTCAACGCCAGAGTCTTTGCTCCTGAATTCCAACTGATGAGCACCGCCCTGGATATCGCCTCAGGTTCCTACCTCAGCCCCGGAGGCAACGGCATAGTGCATTTCGTGTTCAAGAACAATGGAGGTGCCACCTCACCTACGGCCCGCTTCGATGTCTACAACTCACATCCCGAGATCAACATCACCACCAGCCAGTGGAACTTCCAGAACATCTTCCCTGGACAAGAGTTCACTGCCGACATGGAATTCTCGCTGGGTGACAACGCCGTCATGGGTGCTGTTTACGAGTTGCCTTTCGCTGTCCAGCATGGTCATTATGTGTTGATGGATTCTTACTACATCCCTGTCGGACAGTCCACGGAAGGCTTCGAGACAGGCGACTTCACCGCCTTTGACTGGCAGAGCACCAGCCCCATCTATGCATGGGAGATCGTGAACCAGAACCCCCATCAGGGCAGCTACTGCGCCAAGTCGTCAGCCATCGGCAACTACGAGACCTCAACCCTTTACATCACCTTGGATGTCGCCACAGAAAGTGAGATAAGCTTCTATTACAAAGTGTCTTCCGAATCCAACTACGACAAGTTGTATTTCAAGATTGACGGCATGGAACAGGGCAACTGGTCGGGTGAAGTCTCATGGACACAAGCCACATTCGCACTGACGCCAGGCAGCCACGAACTCAGATGGGAATACACCAAGGACGTCTCGATGACAAGCGGCAGCGACTGTGCCTGGATCGACGACGTGGTGTTCCCCGCCGCCACACTCATCACCATGGGTACTGAGACCACCGTCAACGCTCCCGCCGTCTATCCCAACCCCAACAACGGCCGTTTCAGCATCAGCCTGCCTGAGGAAGACTGCGACGTGACCGTGTTCAACAGTCTCGGTCAGGTCATGCACCATTGCCAAGGCAACGGCACGACCACCATGGACCTGAGCCATCTCAGCCAAGGCGTGTACTTCGTCACGATAAAGAGCGCCACCCACGCCTCTACTCTCAATTTCGTAAAAGAATAACTCTCCACTTTCCACTCTCAACTTTCCACTCATGCCCGACACCATCCAACAAGTCATCGACACGCTCGTCACGCCAGAAGTACAGGAAATGGTACAGCAATCGGCCAACGCCGAGGCTTCTTCCAACACTGGTCTGACCATCGCCATCCTAGGCCTGCTCATCTTTGCTGCGCATCTGTTCACTGAGATCTTCAGCCGCAAGCGCATCCCTGACGTGTTGCTGTTGATGATCATAGGCTTGTTGATCGGTCCATTGTTCGGTTGGGTCAAGCCTTCCGACTTGGGGTCGGTGGCCAGTGTATTCACCACCATCACTTTGGTCATCATCTTGTTTGAGAGTGGTACTCAGTTGAACTTCAACACTTTGCTGAATTCCATCAGGGGAACCATGAAGCTTACGCTAATCAACTTCTTCGTCACAATGGTGGTTGTGGCCCTTTTGGGTTTGATTGCCAAGGTCAACTTTCTGACCAGCCTGATGTTGGGCGCCATTCTTGGCGGCACCTCCTCGGCGGTGGTCATCCCCCTGGTAAAGCAATTGAAGATCAGCGAGAAAAGTGGAACCATCCTCATTCTCGAGTCGGCCTTTAGCGATGTGCTTTGCATCGTGTTCGCTTGGGCGTTCATGCAGGCTATCCAGTCCGGCTCGATGAATGTGGGGCGGGTGATTGGCGAGATCATTTCCTCGTTCATCCTGGCCACGGTAATCGGCGTCATCGCCTCCATCCTCTGGTCCTATGTCCTCAACCGTGTCAGGCACGTCAAGAACTCCATCCTCACCACCCCTGCCTTTGTGTTCATCGTCTATGGTCTCAACGAGTGGCTCGGTTTCAGCGGTGCCATCGCAGCTTTGGCTTTTGGCATTGGCATGGCCAACATCGACTCGATCTATGGCAGCAGTACCATCGTGAAGAAGTTGTTCAAGGAGCATCCCACCAAACTCAATGAGACGGAACAGCAGCTTTTCAGCGAGGTGGTATTCCTGCTCAAGACCTTCTTCTTCATCTATATCGGCATCTCGATCAAGATCGACCAATGGCTGCCTATCCTCATCGGATTGCTTATCACCGTGGTGTTGTTTGTTTTGCGCATCCCCATCGTCAAGCTCTCCGCCAACCGTGAGAAAGAGAGCATTTTGTTGGAGGACAAGATGTTCATGTCGGGCATTGTTCCCAAAGGACTTGCCGCGGCTGTGTTGGCCACCATTCCGATGCAACATGGCATCGCGGGAGGCGAGATGATCCAGAGCATCGTGTTTGCCGTAATTTTGTTTAGCATCATCTTCACCTCCATTTTGGTACCAGTGATGGAGAAGGACAATGCCATCAGCCGTTTATACAGAAGGTGTTTTGACGGGAAGAAAGATCCCAGCATCACCGAAATGCTTGAACAAGAGTGATTTTTATGGATAGTACGAGTCAAATCATCTCCACAGGGCTTTCATCGAGCAAGATTGGATTGATCATCGCCATCATAGGCCTTTTGATTTTTGCCGCTCACCTCTTCAGCTCCATTTTCAGCAAGCGCCGCATCCCTGACGTGTTGTTCCTAATCTTGATCGGTCTCGTCATCGGTCCTTTGACCCATTTGGTGGACTCAGACAAGCTCACCTTGCTCGGGAGCATTTTGTCGGCCGTCACCTTGGTGCTCATCCTTTTTGAAAGTGGTATTCAACTGAGTTTCAATAACTTAAAAGATTCTTTCAAGCCTTCGCTCAAATTGACCGCTTTGAATTTTGTGGTTTCGGCCATTGTGGTCTGGTTAGTGGTTTGGTTGGGATTGAAAGTCGATCCCGTCATCAGTCTGACGATGGGCTGTGTCCTTGGCGGGACTGCTTCGGCAGTGGTCATCCCCACAGTGCGGCAGTTGAAGATGTCGCAGAAAAGCGCCACCATTTTGATTTTGGAGGCTGCCATAGGCAATGTGTTCAGCATCGTGTTGGCGTTGGCTTTGCTTCACGCCGTCAAGTCGAAGCATGTCGAGTTCGGCATGATCTTCGGTGACATCTTCTCCTCGTTCATCTTGGCCACCCTCATAGGGTTGTTAGGGGCAATTTTCTGGGCGCTCATCTTGGACAAGGTCCGAGAGATCAAATATTCGGTGCTCACCACCCCCGCTTTCGTGTTTATCATCTACGGCATCAACGAGTGGATGGGCTACAGTGGCGCCATTGCCGCTTTGGCATTCGGTATCGGCATGGCCAACATCGATGGCATTTACGACGGAATGTTGAAAAAAGTCATCAAGAAACGTCCCGCCAACCTCAACGACACCGAGCGTGCGTTGTTCAGCGAGTTGGTGTTGCTGTTGAAGACTTTCTTCTTTGTATATGTAGGCATTTCGATCCAGCTATACGCCTGGCAACCCATCGTGATTGGGCTTGCCATCACGGTGTTGCTTTATGCGGTTCGTTTCCCGGTGGTCCGGCTGGCGATACAGAACAAGTACCAGATTCCCACCCAGGAGCGGATGTACATGTCGGTGACCACGCCGAAGGGACTCACTGCGGCTGTGTTGGCCACTCAGGCCATGGCCTTCATCCCCGATGTGGAGACGGGCTTTTTCATCCGGAACATCGTGTTCTCGGTCATCCTTTTCAGCATCGTCATCAATTCGATCCTGATACCCCTGATCGCACGTAAGAACAAAATCCCAAAGAGCGATGCAGGCAAGGAGTCCGACTTCTCCAAGGTAATGGTTGAGATGTTCAAGGACCACGACCAGCCAGGAGCATTGAATCACCCCGTCTCAAGCAACTCCGAAGTCGCTGACTGAATTATTTTTAAGAGCGCTTGCAAATACGAAAAAACAATGTTATATTTGCAATCTAATTTTTCTTAAAAAAAATTTTTTAATGAGCGCATTGAACACCGGCATCACTATCGGTGATTACACCATACAGAGCCTGATTAAGCTGAACGAATACACGGAGACCTATAAAGCCGTCAACCAGAACGGCAATCCATATTTCCTTAAACTATACATCCTGAAGAAGACACCTGCCAAGTTGTTCGACAAGGACACACACGAGGTGACGGAGATCATGCTTCTCAGGAAGGTCAAGCATGCCAACATCGTGTCGTACATCACCGATGGCAGCCTTTCCACGGATCTTGGCGAGTGCCATTATGTGGTGACGAACTATTTCACTGGCGAGGTGCTGGCCGACAAGATGGCACGCGAAGGCGCTTTCGACCAGGAAAAGGCCATGGGTATCTTCAAAGGCATCTTGGAAGGCTTGAAGTACCTGCACGAAGCCGACATCGTCCACAACGACATCACTCCGGCCAACATCATGCTGTCGGAGAGCATGGGCGGAGTACCTGAGATCATCGACATGGGCCATGCCTCGGCAGCTTGTAAGGGCTCCATCCCCTTCGACACGGTCGACCTCGACCCATTGTATTGTGCCAACGGCACTTCGGCTGGTGTGTTCGACGAGCGCACCGACCTGTTCTCGGCATGCGCCGTCCTTTACGCCATGCTGACTGGCAAGGCCCCCTGGGAGACGGACTTCCCCGTTGGGCTGAGCTTCGCCCAGAAGATCCTCAAACTGAAACGTTACCGTATCGACCAGGAGATCGACTTCGACAAATTGAATGTCGACCAGAAGGTAAAGGACATCCTCTCGAAGGGACTGGCCAACACCATCACCGATGGTTTCCGTTCCGCCGATGAGATCATCTCCATTATCGAAGGAAAGAAGAGCAGCAGCAGTGACAGCGGTAGCGGTGGCAGAAAGTCCTCTTCCGGATCGCAATCACACTCCCAGAATTCGGGACAGCAAGACCGTGAAGACCCCACCGCTCTCGCAATTGAGGTAAAGAGAGGCAGCGGCCACGGCTTCGAGGACATCGCCGGCATGCACGAACTCAAGCAACTGCTTCAGCAGAAGGTCATCTTCGTGCTTCAAAACAAGGAACTCGCCGAGGAATACAAGCTCACCCCGCCCAACGGCATGCTCCTTTACGGTCCTCCAGGATGCGGTAAGACCTTCTTTGCCGAGAAGTTCGCCGAACAGACCGGCTTCGCCTTCATCCTGGTCAAGTCGTCCGACCTCGCCAGCGTGTATGTCCACGGCAGCCAGGAGAAGATCGGCAAGCTGTTCAAACAAGCCGAGGAGAACGCTCCCACGGTGCTCTGCTTCGACGAGTTCGACGCCTTCGTCCCCAACCGTTCCGCCCCAGGCAGCTCCTACGTGTCGTCAGAGGTCAACGAGTTCCTGTCACAGTTGAACAACTGCTCGCACCGTGGCATCTTCGTGGTGGCCACCACCAACAGACCCGACATGATCGACCCCGCCGTGCTTCGCACCGGGCGTCTTGACAAGCATATCTATGTGCCAATGCCCGACCATGACGCACGCAAGGAGATGTTCGCCATCTACCTCAAAGGTCGTCCTTACGATGCTGAACACATGGACTTCGACGCCCTCTCCGACCAGACCGACGGTTACATTGCTAGCGACATCGCCTTCATCGTCAACGACACCGCCATGACCGCTGCCTTCACCCGCGCCAAGATCACACAAGCCCTGCTTGAGCAGACCATCAAGGAGACCAAACCTTCCGTCAGCAGGGAACTGCTTCGCTCCTACGAAGAGCTCCGTGAGAAGATGGACGGCGTGGAACGCAGAAACAGCCTCCCGAGAATAGGATTCAAGAAATAATCACCTTTTATAATAACCTTTATTGTTAACTTAAAAAATTCAATCATGAAAACTTCAGAAATGGTATTCAATTACCTCAAGTCACAAGGACTGGCTCCCGAATTCGACGACAGAAACAACATTTGGTTCAAGTACCAGATGCGCAACTTCCTGTTCTTCAACAACGACGAGGACAATCAGTTCATCAACCTCACCATGCCCCGTATCTATGACGTCACCGACGACAACCGTTTCGCCGTCTTCGAGGCCATCAACGAAGTCAACGAGACCACCAAGGTCGTGAAGCTGACCGTCGCTGGCGACAGCGTTTGGTGCGCCACCGAGATCATGATGGACTCCACTCCTGAACTCGACGACCTCTTCCCCAGACTGCTTGGCATTCTGATGACTTCACAACAAAAATTCTACAAAAATATTGAATAATATTTAATATTTTAAAATCAAGGGTGGCTAAAAGGTTTTAGTCACCCTCATTTTTTTAAGATGTTCCAGAGAATCATTCGTTTTTGCGTCAAGCTCGTCCAGAAGTACCTTCCCGAGCCTTTTATTTTCGCCATCATCTTAACGTTGGTGGCCTTTATTGTCGCCATGCCCGTATGTCGCCAGACCCCGTTGGAGGTCGTGGAGCATTGGGGTAACGGCGTATGGTCGCTGTTGGCCTTTGCCATGCAGATGGCATTGGTGTTGGTGACGGGTTCCGCGCTGGCAGCGGCCCCGACGGTAAAGCGTGGCATCAGCGCCATGGCTGCCATGCCGAAGACGCCGGCGGGAGCCATTGCCTTGGTGACAGGAATCTCCGCCTTGGCCTGTTGGCTCAACTGGGGTTTCGGCCTCATCGTGGGTGTCATCTTCGCCAAGGAGATCGCCAAGAAGTTGCGTGGCGTGGACTACCGCCTTCTCATCGCCTCGGCTTACAGTGGCTTTGTGGTGTGGCATGCCGGTCTCTCCGGCTCCATCCCTTTGACCATGGCCACCGAGGGATCCAACCTCGAGGCCGTCACCAAAGGCGCTTTGACCCATCCCATTCCGATCGGGCAGACCGTGCTGGCGCCGCAGAACCTCATCATGGTGGCCGTCGTCATCCTGGCCATCGTCATCGTGAATTCTCTGATGCATCCCAAAGGCGACCAGGTGGTGGCCATCGAGCCCTCTTTGCTTTACGAGGAGGAGGCCAAAACTGAGCCCAGGCCCTCAACCCCATCGGAGAAGCTGGAGAACAGCCGCGTGCTGGCGTGGGTGATTACCCTGCTGGGACTCTCCTATCTGGTCATCAAACTATTTTTCAAAGGCGGCAGTTTCGACCTCGGCGCCGTCATCATGCTATTCCTTTTCCTTGGCGTCGTCCTTCACGGCACGCCCTTAGCCTATGTCAAAGCCTTTGGCAAGTCAGTGAGCGGTGCGGCAGGCATCCTGTTACAGTTTCCCTTCTACGCCGGCATCATGGGCATTATCACCGGAGTGGGCGCCTCGGGCATCTGCCTCGGCGAAGTGGTCAGCAACGCCTGTGTGGCCATCTCCACACCCAAGACTTATCCCCTATTCACCTTCTTCTGCGCCGCCATCCTGAACATGTTCGTCCCCTCAGGCGGCGGTCACTGGGCCATCCAAGCCCCCATCATGTTCACCGCTGGAGCCGCCTTGGGTGTGAATCCCGGTTTGACTGGCATGGCCATCTCGTGGGGCGATGCCTGGACCAACCTGATACAGCCTTTCTGGGCTTTGCCCGCCTTGGCCATCGCCAAACTCAACGCCAAGGACATCATGGGCTTCTGCATCATCGACCTGTTTGTCAGCGGGTTGATCATCTGCGCAGGGCTGTTGTTGTGGGCATAAAATAGTTTTTTTAAAAAAAGTGTAAATTTTACACAAAAATACTTGCAGATTCCAAAAATTGTTGTAATTTTGCGTAAAATTTACACAATTATGGAAGAAGGAAAGTATTGTTACAAGTACCCACACCCAGCCGTTACGACCGACTGCGTGGTATTTGGGTTTGACGGCAAGCGTCTGAACATCCTATTAATAGAAAGAGGTGGCGAGCCTTTTAAAGGCTGCTGGGCTTTCCCTGGTGGTTTCATGAACATCGACGAGACCGCCGAGCAGGGCGCCATGCGTGAGCTGTGCGAGGAAACCGGCTTGAAGCTCGAATACCTGAAGCAATTTGGCACCTTTACGGCCGTCAACCGCGACCCTCGTGAGCGGGTCATCACCATCGCCTTCTATGCGCTGGCCAGAAAGTCGGACGTGCAAGGTGGCGACGATGCAGCCAAGGCCCAGTGGTTCCCCATTGAGGAGGTCCCTCCCCTGGCCTTCGACCACGACTACATCCTGCGCAAGGCCACCGAGCAGTTGAAAAAGGACATCCACTTTGAGCCCATCGGTTTCGGTTTGTTGGACGAGCAGTTTACCATGCCCGAGTTGCAACGGCTCTACGAATCGATCTTAGGCGTACACTTCGACCGACGTAATTTTTACAAAAAGATGCTGCAGACCGGCATTCTGGAAGAAGCAGAAACGACCGATGAAAGTGATTCACAAGCGTCCGAACAGGCTTGTTGCGAAGAGCCACGCCGACGCAAAGGCACCAAGTTTTCCTTTAACAAAGAAAGGTATGAGAGGCTGAAGGAGGACAAGAGCTTTAGACTTGAATTTTAATTTAGAATTTAGAATTTAGAGAGAGAGGCGACAATTAAAATATTTAACAATTTAACAATAAACAATTAAACATTATGAAAACGCAGATTTACAACTTTAACTATCACGAATTAAGCGAATTCCAGAACCGCATCACTCCCGAACGCATCTCCAACCTGCGTCCTGGCGAGATCTTCGTCTTCGGCAGCAACCTGGCTGGTATGCACGGTGGCGGTGCTGCCCGCATTGCCGTTGTCCATTTCGGTGCCATCATGGGTCAAGGCGTGGGCCTGCAAGGACAGAGCTATGCCATCCCCACCATGCAAGGCGGGGTCAACACCATCCAGCCCTACGTGGACGAGTTCCTCCGTTTCGCCGACTGTCATCCCGAGATGACCTTCCTGGTGACCCGCATCGGCTGTGGCATCGCCGGCTTCAGGCCCGAACAGATCGCCCCCTTGTTCGCTGCCGCCGTCAACCTGCCCAATGTCCACCTACCCCTCGACTTTTGGGAAGAACTTGTTTAATTAATATTTAAGAATTTAGAATTTAGAGGGAGATAGCGACAGATCCCTCTAAATTCTAAATTCTAAATTCTAAATTCAAAGATTATGCTTGGAGCAATCATCGGCGATACCGTTGGATCGGTATATGAATTTAACAATATAAAGACTATGAATTTTCCGTTGTTCTCTCCGGAGAGCAACTACACCGACGACAGCATCATGACCATGGCCGTGGCCGACTGGCTGTTGAAGGACCCCACACACGGCATGGATGCTTTGGAAGCGAGCTTCATCAGCTTCGCCAGAAAGTATCCCTGCCCCATGGGCGGGTATGGAGGCGGCTTTAACCGCTGGCTGTTCTTCCCTGAAGAGTTGGGCGATTATGGAAGCCGTGACTTTAAACCAGGAACACGCCACCCCTACAACTCATGGGGCAACGGCTCCGCCATGCGCGCCAGCGCCAACGGCTGGATGTTCGACACCTTGGAAGAGACCGAACACGTGGCTGGTCTCTCCGCCGCCATCACCCACAACCATCCCGAAGGCATCAAAGGTGCCCAATCCACTGCGGCAGCCATCTTCATGGCCCGCAACGGCAGCAGCAAGGAAGAGATTCGTTCCTACATCACGGAGAAATACGGTTACAACCTCAACCGCACCTGCGACGAGATTCGTCCCGTCTATGGCTGGGATGGCTCCTGCCAAGGCACCGTCCCCGAGGCCATGGTCGCCTTTTTCGACAGCACCGACTTCGAGTCTGCCATCCGTTTGGCTGTCTCCCTAGGCGGCGACAGCGACACCCTTGCCTGCATCACCGGCGGCATCGCCGAAGCCTTCTACAAAGAGATTCCTGACGACATCGCCTTAACCGAATGGAATCTGCTTCCTGAGGATTTCAAGGTTATTTTAAAGAAAATGGAGGCAAAAAGCAGCTATCTGTTGCCGAAAACAATTACCTTTGCAAAATGAAAGTTTTTCATTGAAATGCAGGAATTCTTTACCAATCAGAAACTTCAGTTTGCAGAGGAACTGGTGCTTTATACCGACTCACACATCTTCCTGACGGGAAGGGCGGGGACCGGAAAGACCACTTTCTTGAGAAACCTGCGCGCCAAGACCTATAAACGTATGGTGGTGGTCGCCCCTACCGGTGTGGCCGCCATCAACGCAGGGGGACAGACCATACACTCTTTCTTTCAGCTTCCCTTCGGGCCACAGATTCCCGAGGACGGAAATGAATCCCCCAAGCCCAACGCCCGAGCCCTGGCTTCACAATACCAAAAGCTTAGGAAGAGCAAGCTCAACATCATCCGAAGCCTCGACCTGCTCGTCATCGACGAGATCAGCATGGTCCGAGCCGATGTGCTCGATGCCATCGACGCGGTGCTGCGACGGGCCAGAAGGTCACAGAAGCCCTTCGGCGGTGTGCAACTCCTGATGATTGGCGACGTACATCAGTTGGCTCCAGTAGCCAAACCCGAGGAATGGGAAATTCTTGCCCCCTATTACAACAACGTGTATTTCTTCGGTAGTCGCGTCCTGCAAAAGACGCCCTACCTCTGCGTGGAACTCGATCACGTGTATCGGCAACACGACGAGAACTTCATCACCCTGCTCAACAAGGTGCGTGACAACCGCATGGATGCCGAATGCCTGCAACTCCTCAACCAACGCTATCTCCCCGACTTCCGCCCTGATGACAAAGAAGGCTATATCACCCTGACCACCCACAACTTCCAAGCCGATGAAATCAACGAGTCGAAACTGGAAGCACTTCCGTCCAAATCCGTTTTCTTCGACGCAGACATCAAAGGCGCCTTCCCCGAGAACACCTTCCCTACCAAGGAAGACCTGGAACTGAAAATCGGTGCCCAAGTGATGTTCGTCAAAAACGACCCCAGCCCCGAGAAGGCCTTCTTCAACGGCAAGATCGGACGCATCGTCGGCATCGACGAAGACCAAAGCAGCGTGGAAGTGCAATGTGGCGACGAATGCATCACCGTGTCGAAACTCACCTGGCAGAACATGGAATACAGCATCAACGCCGAGAACCAAAACATCGAAGAAAATGAGATTG
>JAEEGK010007985.1_pt1 | contig 25109 bp, 20 predicted proteins | sample 8958771 | NCBI WGS metagenome assembly JAEEGK01 (sample SAMN16246547, study PRJNA631951) | gut metagenome | biome: gut microbiome; feature: rumen; material: SC-attached | host: Bos | place: Iran: Karaj | collected 2018-10
ACTGTCGCACCGTGTGGTCGCTTGACGGATTGGGCCAAAGGCAGAAACCGCCGTGGTGCTTGGCGGTGATGATAATGCCCTTCGTACTAGCGGCCTTCGCCACCTCAGCCCATTGATGGCAGTCGAGTAGTGTCGGGTTGAACATATCTTCGGGTTCCGTACCGTCGCCCCATTCACGACCCGAAAATGTATTTGGCCCAAAATGGCAGAACATATTCATCTCCATACGCTGCCAACGCAGCTGTGCCTCTGACGGACAGGGGCCATAAGGTGCCGGCGGCTCAACGCCACAACCCGTCAGCAGCAACGTCACCATTATTAATAAAACAATATTCTTATGCATAAGTTTCTCTAGTAGGTGTTATTAATGCAGTGGCTAATCATAAAGAGACACCAAAAAGGAGAATACATCTGGCGACCAAGCATTTGTCATTTTTAAATCCATTACATCCAATTTATAGCAAAAACCATCCATCATCAGCGCCAACCTACAAAACAATCACTCAACAAAAAACCATCTCACTTCCCATACTCAATGGTAAACCAAATATTTGAGAGTGAAACCTCGCCGTTTTTCGGCCTATCATCAGTATGAGGTTGCATCATCGTCACCTGCAAACTATTGTCCCCTTCCTTATTCAGCGCAAATTCTTTTGAAACAACCACATGCTGTCCTTCCGTGTAGCATTTACACAACTTATTAGAATAAAACTGTTCCTTCTTACCCTTTAATACGAAGTATATATCCGGATATTGCTCAGCACCCAAATCTCCCTTCACAGAGGCATCCGCCTCCATCGTAAGGCGCACAGTGCTATACCCTTCGCAACCTTCCAATTGTGTGGTAAAGTAAAACGTACAACTAGGGGCAGTTGTCTCACTCGAAGGCACATCAGACACCAAGCATTTCGCCTCATCCACCTGAAAATGTTCCACTAGTTTGTATCTCCTCGTTCCCACAGGATGGGCTGTCAGACGGTTCGAGAGATAGGTGTAGGAATAAAGATACTTCATCAACTCCAGCTGTCTCCTACACGAGTCAAGCATTACCTCATCCTCGCAAGGCTTCAGCACCATATCCTCCCCAAACAAATAGAGCTTTTCGGGTGTAAAATTATCCCCCGACTCATAGTAATGGTTGTGGAATATGATATCATGAATCGAATGATTATAGTTGAGCACAAGCATCGTCTTGGGTGTGGGTCCTAATCCGTCGCCCAACCAATGTACTGTCTCGTGAGCCTTAAGCCCATATTTTGAAGTGAGGAGGCCATAAATCCCTGGTGCCACATCATTGTGTGTCACAACATGGTCAAACCTCTTGGCATGCTTAATCAGTGGCGACCAAATAATCAACGGCACATGATGGTACGATAGCTTGTCGCCATGTGTACGACCTGTGGCATGGTCTCCAGTGATGACGAAAATGGTGTTCTCATACCCTGGAAGGCTGCGGTACTCATGCATGAACTTTCTCAAACAATCGTTGGCAAACAGACAAGCAGGATAAATCGACGCCAAAAGGTCACCAGTCTCTCGACGCTTCAACCGCTCTGCCTTTTGCTCATACCTTTTCTGCAACTCTTTGTCGGCCAACGCCAACTCTTCGTGCATCGTCATAGTGGTCACCAAAGTCAGATAAGGTGTCGAAGGCTCCTGTGTTGCCAGAGCCCTCAAATTCCTCAATGTATAGTCGAAAAGCGTGTCGTCCTCATACCCCCACCAGTTCATCGAAGGTCTCGAAGGGTTGGCTTTAAATTCCTCAAAAATGGGAGAAAAATAATCCATTCGCTGGGCTAGCAAATATTCGTATATGCAATCAAAATTAAAGTCTCCCGTGTAATAGGCGCGAGTATTGTATCCCTCCTCTTTCAGCAGCGAGAAAAGGCTGTTATGGTCAGGCATAATGCCAAATTGGAAGCACTTAGGACCTCCCACCGACCCTGTGATGGCCGGTACTGCTCCATAACTGCGAATAGTGGTAGAAAGGCAGTTCCGCCAATAAAGTCCCGTGGCAGCCAACGAATCGACATATGGTAGTATGCCCGATTCCATAAGCTCTGCACCCAACGACTCCACCAACAGTATCACCACATGCGGATGGGTTGCCCCTCCTTTCAATTCTTCGAAATAGGGCAAAAGAAAACTATCCACTGATGCCTGTCGTTCCAGCGGATACTGCATATCCTGCGGAACACCCCATTCGGGATGGGTGGCAAGCAGTTCCTTCACCATCGCCTCGTCATAACCAACCGTAGTCGTTTCAGGGTGCTGGAAATAGTCGACACAATCCGTTATCAAATAGTGGGTCTTGTTGAGAATATAGTTTGAAAACTGTTTTTCTATCAAGTGCGACATCTTAAATATCAGCGACAACAATATCAATAGCACCATCACCCCTGCCACTATCCATGTCGCACGTGTGGGATGTCCGGCCCTCCACTTCGCAATAGCTATAAAGCCGCATAGGACCAATATTATAATCACCATTGGCAGCACTACGCCCATTGCCCCCTTGATAGCTAACAATATCTCCCCAAACGGTCGTGCCACCAACTCGCTACCCAAAAGAAAGCCATTATGCGCTTGATACAGCGTCAGTCCAATCTCAGAAAGCAACAGTACTCCAAACAATAACGAGACCACCGCCACCGCCATCTTCTCCGAAAACAGCCTTATCAAATAGTACAGCACTCCAATACCCAAGGCCATCCACGAGGCCACTATAAGATTATACGCCAACGCATTCATCCACACCTGCCTGCCATTCTGTGCGGCAATTCCCAATGCGAAATACTCCACCACCTTCAGCACCACCATCGCCACCATAAACACTCCCACTATAGCCAGATAGCGGAAAACCGATTGTTTAAAAGGTAGTCTCTCAAATTTCATAATGTGGTATTTATTCGGATTTTCAGATAATCCGAACATTTATTATAGAATGGCACTCAACGAAACAAATTTCCCAAATGAGAACATTTATAGTTTCTTAGCATCGATCTTGGCTTGGAACTTCTCTGAATCGATAATAAACCGTTCGTGCCTACCCTCGCCAATCAGACCACACTCGTCGAAAGCCTTCACGGAGAAAACCAATCGGCGGCGGTCTATCTCGACCAACTCGCTATCACACCACACCCTCATTCCAACAGGTGTGGCAGCACAGTGAGACACATCTACATGCGTGCCTACGGTACCCTGACCCAGCTCTAAGAAGGGGGTAACGCTCTCGTTGCAGGTTTGTTCGACTAAGGCTATCATCATAGGGGTGGCAAACACCTTCACCAAGCCGCTGCCTATGCGGTCGGCCGTCACCTCCTCGGTGACAGTCTGCTCAAGGTGGCCTTTCAATCCTGTGGTTAACATGGTTTGTAAGGATATATGTTGAAAAATAGTATCACTCCAAGACAAGGTCTATCAATATCCATAATTGGACAGGAACTTGATGCGCATCAGGCGTATTTCCTCCTCGGTATAGTCCTCATCGTCCTCAAATTCAGCATAGGCTTCCTGCAGGTCGCCGCTCTCCGACTCGCGCCAATAATCCATCAGCACCTCTTGGTGCTCCGCCTCAATATTCTCATCAATATAGTAGTCGATATTAAGTTTGGTGCCAGATGAAATAATGCGCTCCATCTCGGTGAGCAATTCGTCTAGCGTAAGGCTCTTACCTCGGGCGATGTCTTCCAACGACTTACGACGGTCAATGGCTTGAATGATATATATCTTATTCTCCGACCGCTTTGCCGCACTATGCACCACAATGTCCTGCGGACGCTCTATCTCATTCTCTTCGACATATTTCTTAATCAACTCCACAAAGGGGGTGCCATATTTTTGTGCCTTGGCAATACCCACTCCGGTACAACGGCTGAGCTCCTCCACAGTGCAGGGGTACTGGATAGTCATATCTTTGATAGAGCGGTCCTCGAATATCACATGCAGTGGCAGTTTCTCACGCTGGGCAATAGACCTCAGCAATCCCTTGAGCTGGGCATAAAGGGCCTCGTCGCCTGCAGCGGCACCACCTCCACCTTGTGCCTCCAAGTCGTCATCGTCCACAGCCCCGCTGCCATAATCGTGATCACACGCCACACTGATATCATACGGTTTCTTGATAAACTTGTGTCCGGCAGGGGTCAACTTCAGCACCCCATACATCTCTATCTCTTTCACCAACAGCTTCTCAAAGAGGGCCTCACGCAGCACCGCTTTCCAGAACAGCGCATCGTGGTCGGTACCCTGACCCCACACCTCTAACTCATCCTGCCGATAAACCTTAGTATGGCTATTCTTCTTTCCAAGCATTACATCCACAATATCCTGTGTCTTAAATGCCTGCTTGGTGGCGAGCACCGTTTCAAGGGCATATTGCATCTCCTCCTTGGCAGGGACACGGGGTTTGGGGTGTAGGCAATTGTCACAGCATCCACAATTGGGCTGGTTATAGTCCTCACCGAAATAGCGCAGCAGATTGAGCCTACGACAGGCCGACGACTCGGCATAGCTCACCACCTCTTGCACTAACTGGTTTGCCATCTCTTGCTCAGTGATATTCTTGTCGGTAAAGAACTTATACAATCTTTCCACGTCGTGTTCGGAATAGAAGGCAATGCACTTACCCTCGCCACCGTCGCGTCCTGCGCGACCAGTTTCTTGATAATACCCCTCCAAACTCTTGGGGATATCGTGGTGGATAACAAAACGCACGTCGGGTTTGTCAATACCCATTCCGAAAGCGATGGTCGCCACTATAACGTCCACCTCTTCCATGAGGAATTTGTCCTGATTCTCTGCCCTTACCTTGTGGTCCAACCCAGCATGATATGGCAGTGCCTTGATGCCGTTGAGTTGCAACAGCTCTGCCAAGTCCTCCACCCGTTTACGGGTGAGGCAGTAGATGATGCCACTCTTGCCCTCGTTCTCGCGGATAAACTTGATGATCTCCTTATGCAGTTCGATAGGCTCGTTCGGCTTGGGTCGCACCTCATAATATAGATTAGGGCGGTTAAAGGAAGAGATAAAGACCTGCGCATGCTCCATGCGGAGATTCTTTATAATATCCTGCTGCACCTTGGGGGTGGCAGAGGCAGTGAGTGTCAATATAGGGGCGTTGCTATTGATGTGGTCAACTGCATCACGCAGGCGACGATATTCGGGACGGAAATCATGACCCCACTCCGATATGCAGTGCGCCTCATCAATGGCGAAGAAAGAAATCTCCAATTGTTGTAAAAACTCTATGGTATCTTCCTTACTAAGGGTTTCCGGAGCCACATACAGCAATTTGGTGCCACCCTCTAGCAAGTCGTCCTTCACCTCCTTGGTCTGCGCCTTCGAAAGAGAGGAATTCAAAAAATGTGCCACGCAGTCCTGACCCGATGTGTAACGCACCGCGTCGACCTGGTTTTTCATCAACGCAATTAAGGGCGAAACCACAATGGCAGTACCCTTGCAAAGCATAGCCGGCAACTGGTAGCAGAGCGACTTTCCACCACCTGTCGGCATGATAACAAAGGTATCCTTTCCACTCATAAGGCTTTGTATAATAGCCTCCTGGTCGCCTTTGAAATTATCAAAGCCAAATATTTCTTTTAACTTTGCGTGCAAATCCATCATAATTCAAAAAAAACATGTAATTTTGCAGTCCAAAGTTAGTAAAATTTCTTTAATTGGCAGAAAAAAAGTGATACAAAAATCTAAAGAAGAACTACAAAACATTGCAATACAAGTTATTGCAGATGAAAAAAAAGCTATCGAAAATCTCGAAAAACGCCTCAATTCTAGCTTTTCCGAGGCGGTAGAAACCATTTTTTCGGCCTCTGGAAGGGTCATAATTACCGGAATTGGCAAAAGCGCCAACATCGCCTCCAAAATAGTCTCTACGTTCAATAGCACAGGCACCCCCGCCCTCTTCATGCACGCCGCCGACGCCATCCATGGCGACCTCGGTATGATACAGCCTGGCGACGTGGTCCTCTGCCTCTCCAAAAGCGGCAACACCCCCGAAATCAAAGTCCTCATTCCACTAGTCAAGAATTTTGGCAACAAGCTCATCGCCATCGTAGGCAACACCGACTCCTTTCTAGCCCAACAGGCCGACATCGTACTCGATGCCACCGTTGAGCACGAGGCATGTCCTAACAACCTTGCCCCCACCTCTAGCACTACTGCCCAATTGGTACTTGGCGATGCCTTGGCCGTGGCACTCATCGAATGCCGCAACTTCACTGCGCGCGACTTTGCACGCTTCCATCCCGGCGGCGCACTAGGCAAACAGCTCTATATGCGCGTCAGCGACCTCTATAAACAAAACGACCGACCGCAAGTCGCTCCCTCCGCCTCCATACGCGACACCATCCTAGAAATGACTTCCAAACGCCTCGGATGCACCGCTGTTGTGGACGACCAGCATCAGATTCTGGGCATTATCACCGACGGCGACCTCCGCCGCATGCTCAAGGCCAACCACTCCGTCGAGCACCTCACAGCTACCGACATAATGTGCCCCACGCCCAAAACCATACCCGACACTGAATATGCCATCAACGCGCTACACCTCATGCGCACAAACAGCATCACCCAACTCATCGTAGTCGATACCGACAGACACTACCTTGGCGTATTGCACCTTCACGACATCCTCCGCGAAGGCATCATATAATTCCCTACCCTGCAACCCATACACAAATAGCAACCAATCATGCAACTGAGAACTGAGAATATAGTCAAAAAATACCGCTCACGCACCGTTGTCAAAGAAGTGAGCGTCGATGTGCGCCAAGGCGAAATCGTCGGCCTACTAGGTCCCAACGGAGCAGGCAAGACCACTACTTTCTATATGATAGTAGGCATCATCAAGCCCTTCTCCGGCCGCGTCTTTCTCGACGACACCGAAATCACCTCCCTCCCCATGTACCGCCGTGCCCAGCTAGGCGTAGGCTACCTGGCACAGGAAGCCTCCGTATTCCGACAGATGACAGTCGAGGACAACATCATGTCTATCCTCGAATTCCGCGAAGACCTCGACCCCCAACAACGCAAAGAAAAACTCGAGTCCCTCATCCGCGAATTCGGACTTGACCATATTCGCACCAACAAAGGCATCCAACTCTCTGGCGGCGAACGTCGACGTACCGAAATTGCACGAGCCCTCGCCAACGACCCCAAGTTCCTACTTCTCGACGAGCCCTTCGCCGGCGTCGACCCCATCGCCGTGCAGGACATTCAAGACATCGTCGCCCACCTCAAAGACCGCAACATCGGAATCCTCATCACCGATCATAACGTCCACGAAACCCTCAGCATCACCGACCGCGCCTACCTTCTCTACGAAGGCCGCGTGCTACACCACGGCACCCCCGAGGAGATGGCCGCCGACCCCGACGTCCGCGAAAAATACCTCGGCCGCGACTTTGAACTCCGCCGCGCCTCCACCCAGGCCATCAACTGACCCCTGTTTCACACCTCATCTTCTCCAACCTTAATGGCAGAAGGCTATAGGTTGTATTGGCAACAATAGTATCCTCGCAAACAATAATGGCTATGACTAAACAAACCAAAACCAAACCGACAAAAACAATGGAGGCGGCGCTGTGGGAGTCGTGCAACAAACTGCGCGGCGCTGTCGAGCCTGCCGAATACAAGCATGTGGTACTGAGTCTTATCTTCCTCAAATATGCCGGCGACCGCTTCGAACAACGCAAGCAGGAACTCATAGCGCAAGGACTGAAAGAGTATGTCGATACGGTAGAGTTCTACACTGCGGAAAACGTGTTCTACCTACCCGAGAGGTGCCGCTGGTCATACATTATGGAGAATGCCAAGCAGCCGAATATCTTCCAGATAATAGATGACGCACTTGTCAATATCGAGAAGAAGAACAAACAGCTGGAGGGTGCCCTGCCCTACAACTACTATTCTAACCTCGGATTGGACAAGACCAAGTTTGCCTCACTGCTCGACGAAATCAACAAGCTGGACACCGTCGCCGATGCCGAGAACGACCTCATCGGCCGTGTCTATGAGTATTTCCTTGGCAAGTTCGCCATCGCCGAGGGCAAGGGCAAGGGCGAATACTATACGCCCAAGTCGATTGTCAACCTAATCGCCGAACTTATTGAGCCCTACGACGGCAAAATCTACGACCCCTGCTGTGGCTCAGGCGGCATGTTCGTGCAGTCGATGAAGTTCGTCAAGGCCCATCACGGTAATATGAAGAACGTGAGCGTCTATGGACAGGAGAACACCAACACCACCTTCAAGCTGGCGCGCATGAACCTCGCTATCCGGGGCATCTCCGCCGACATCCGTCAGGGCGACACCTTCCACAGCGACCACCATCCCGACCTCAAGGCCGACTATATCATGGCCAATCCGCCCTTCAACCAGAAGGACTGGCGCGAGGCCAACCAGCTCACCTCCGACCCGCGCTGGAGCGGCTACGATGTGCCGCCCACCTCCAACGCCAACTATGGATGGATATTAAACATCCTGTCAAAACTCTCCACCCGTGGTGTGGCAGGCTTCCTGCTGGCCAACGGTGCGCTGAGTGCCGACGGCACCGAGCTGGCCATACGCCGCAAGCTCATCGATAACGACAAGGTGGAGGCCATCATCATCCTGCCGCGCAATATGTTCTACTCCACCGACATCAGCGTCACGCTCTGGATACTGAACAACAACAAGAAAGCCCATGAGGAGACCAAGAACGGCGAAGAGGTGCACTACCGCGACCGCGAGGGCGAAGTGCTCTTCATCGACCTGCGGCAGAAAGGCGAGCCCTTCGAGAAGAAATACATCCAGTTCTCGCCGGAGCAGATACGCGAGATTGCCGACACCTATCACCACTGGCAGCGCGCCGGCTATGAGCAGACCTACCACAACGAGCCTGAGTACTGCTACTCCGCCACCCGCAAAGTAATAGGACAGAAAGGCTACAGCCTCGTCCCCAGCAAATACATCGAATTCCGTAACCGCGACGAACAGATAGACTTCGACAGCAAGATGAAGGAACTGCAAACCGACCTGCACGACCTGCTTCAGCAAGAGGAAGAAAGTACAAAAGACCTGAAAGAATTGTTTGAGAAACTTGGTTATTCATTAAATAACATATGATGACTATGTTTGTGTCCGAAAATTGCCAACAACTTGTTGGCAAAATAGACCCAATAAATACGAAACAAGTTGTTTCGCATTTGGGTAATGAAATTTGGGCACAGATAATGCCACAATTGGGAAAACGCCTCAGGAAACAATCTTTATCTTCGCCCCAAAGGGGCAATGAGACGTTAGCCTTTGTTGGCAAATTAGACTCAGTAAATTTAGAAAATGGAATTCGGGCACAGATAATGCTACAATTGGGAAAACGCCTCAGGAAACAATCTTTATCTTCGCCCCGAAGGGGCAATGAGTCGTTAGCCCAGGGCATCGCCCTGGGGAATAAAGCACAGGCAAACAACGTCCTGAAAGGACATAAGCATTATAGACATGTCACAATCACTCTGTAAAATATACCTACACATCATCTTCCATGTGAAGACATCCAGCCCCATAATAGATTATGAGCATCTGGATCGGCTTCACAGCTATATTGGTGGACTCGTCAACACAACAGGCTGTCAGGTGCTATGTGTGGGAGGTACAGAAAACCACGTTCATGCATTGATTATGTTTTCAAAGACTGAAACCGTTGCACATGTTGTTGAAGAAATGAAACGGAACAGTAGCCGATGGATAAAGACTGTTTCACCGAAATACGAGGAGTTCGCATGGCAGGGTGGTTATGCTGCATTCTCCGTTAGCCAGTCACAAGTTGAGACGGTGATGGCATATATAAGGAATCAAGTGGAACATCACAAAAAACAAAGTTTCAAGGATGAGTATTTATCATTTTTACGGTTATACAAAATAGAATATGATGAGCGGTATGTGTTGTCAGATTGATGTAATGCGGTGTGCAGTACACACCCCAAAGAGGCAATTGGAAACTAGACCAATACGTGCTCCGAAGGGGCAACCAGCAACAAGCCCAAGGCAACACCTTGGGTCCGAACGGGACTCCGCACACGCCCTGAAAGGGCAAAAGCTTATGCCCTTACAGGGCGATGGGTTGTTGTGCATGCATACCCCCAGGGCGTTGCCCTGGTCTGGCAGCTCGTTGGCCTTTCAGGCCGTCGATGGCAACACACGTCATTCATATTTCAATGGGAGGATTAAGCGATGAAGGACTATAAACGTTTAGGCAATTACATCCGCGAGGTGAATGTCCGCAACCGAGAGTTGAAGGTTACGAAACTTGTCGGTCTTACGATTGACAAGGCGTTTATTCCCTCGGTTGCGAATGTCATTGGGACCGGCCTTCCCAATAATTGGGAAATAAACTCACGCGCCCCGGAGGGGCAGTCTGCGACCAGCATAGGGCATCGCCCTATGTTCGAGTGGCACCATTCCAACGCCCCGCAGGGGCAAAAGCTTATGCCCTTACAGGGCGATGGCTTGTTATGCATTCATTCCCCAAAGGCGTTGCCTTGGGCTGACAGGTTGTTGCCCTTACAGGGCGTTTCCTCGAAAACGCAACTACCATTTAGGAGGGCAGAACAATGAAGGACTACAAACGATTAGGCGATTACATCCGCGAGGTGAATGTCCGCAACCGGGAGTTGAAGGTTACGGAGCCTATGGGCATTAATATTGACAAACATTTTATGCCTTCGATTGCAAATGTCATTGGGACCGGCCTTCCCAATAATTGGGAAATAAACTCACGCGCCCCGGAGGGGCAGTCTGCGACCAGCATAGGGCATCGCCCTATGTTCGAGTGGCACCATTCCAACGCCCCGCAGGGGCAAAAGCTTATGCCCTTACAGGGCGATGGCTTGTTATTCATTCATTCCCCAAAGGCGTTGCCTTGGGCTGACAGGTTGTTGCCCTTACAGGGCGTTTCCTCGAAAACGCAACTACCATTTAGGAGGGCAGAACAATGAAGGACTACAAACGTTTAGGCGATTATATCCGCGAGGTGAATGTCCGCAACCGGGAACTGAAGGTTACGGAACCTATGGGCATTAATATTGACAAACATTTTATGCCTTCGGTTGCAAATGTCATTGGAACAGACTTGTCCACATACAAACTTGTCTCTAAGAATCAGTTTGCCTGTAACTTGATGCACGTTGGGCGTGACGAGAAGATTCCTATGGCCATGCAGACTGATGACAACCCTATCATTGTTTCGCCTGCCTATTTTGTGTTTGAGGTAACTAAAACGGACGAGTTGTTGCCCAAATATCTTATGATGTGGTTCTGTCGTAAGGAGTTTGACCGCAATGCTTGGTTTTATACTGATGCAGACGTGCGTGGAGGCCTTGACAAGGAGGCTTTGATGGATATGCAACTTCCTGTTCCGAACATTGAGCGGCAGCGAGAAATCGTGTCGGAATACGAGACGCTGACGCGCCGCATCCGCCTCAACGAGCAGATGATTGAAAAACTCGAAGCCACCGCCCAAGCCCTCTACCGCCACACCTTCGTCGACAACATCGACAAACAAAACCTCCCCCAAGGCTGGCGCCTCGCTACCCTCGGAGATTTTGGAGAGGTAATAACCGGAAAGACGCCTTCAACCTTAGATGACAGCAATTTCGGCGATTATATGCCATTTTTGACAATTCCTGACATGCATGATGGTATGTATGCCCTAAAGACTGAACGCAGTTTGTCAAAAAAAGGGGTGTCTTCGCAAAGAAACAAAACCATACCCAAAAACTCTATTTGTGTGAGTTGTATTGGGACATCAGGATTGGTCGTTATCACAACGCAAGATTGTCAAACAAACCAGCAGATTAATACCATTGTGCCTCGTAAAGAATATGCATTAGAGTATATTTATTTAACATGTTGCGTACTTGAGAAAATCATCTCAGAATATGGCATGGGTGGTGCTGTTCTAAACAATCTAAACAAATCAGATTTTGAAAACTTGCGTGTTGTAATGCCGTCTGATGATGTGATGAAGATGTTTCATGAACAAGTGTCATCAGTCTTCTATACGATATATTTGAAGCAACAAGAAATCATAAAACTAACCGAATTACAGTCTTTGCTTTTAGCAAAGATGGGGAGATGAAATCATAATCACATAAATATCGATGTCAAAAAAGGCAAAGAAAAACATATGGTTTAATAGTTGGTGGGATAAAATCAATCCTACTTGGCAAGCTATCATTTCAATTGGAATTGTTTTTAGTGCGGGCTTTGGTGCCGGGGATATTTTTGAGAAGAAAAATCATTCTATGGAAATAATTGAACAAAAGCAGCAGCATAATCTTGACCTGCAGCGTCAACATGATGAGTTTGAAGACAAATTATCCGTCATAAAAGAACAACTTGATGAATGCAAGCAACAGTATCGCAACTTAGAAATCGAGAAAGGAAAGGATGGTCATGAAAAATAATGTTTTCAGAAAAATAATGGAACTACTGCCGATTTTGCTTATTATCGGATTATTTGCAGCACTCGCATACAGCATATTTTATTCAAGTAAACTGGAGGAACAAATATGGGAAAGGGATAAGACAATTAGAGAATTGTCGTTCCGAAGCAAACTTGTGGAGGACTATTTTGATATTGAATATAATCCTGACGATAGTTCGACTTACTATACATTAAAGGACTCGAAAATACCAAAGAAAGTTGTAAAAGAATATGAATACAAAGACAGGGAAATTGAGAGAATAATAGACAGAACTCCATCTTTTCATATTGGAGACTCAACTATTGCATTAAAAGAAATATCAAAAAATTACAATCTTTTACTGGATAGCATATATCGTATTGAGAATCTTGTACGGCGACAAAGAAACGCCCTTAAATTGATAGAAAAAAATTATGGTGTACAATTTGATTATTCTGTTGATTCAAATAAAAATATGACAATAATAACTATGAAGAATCATGAAAAGATTGATTCCGCGCTTATTCTACTTCCTTATTATAGAAATCGTCTTGAAAAAAAAGAAGATGGAACTTGGATTATAAAACTTAAAGAATAAAATATGCAAGACGGATATTTAGACTTTGACGAGTATATTGTTGCGAGCGAACCGCACAAGCGGGAACGTGCCGAGGCCTGGAAGGTGGCTATCGGCTTGCAGGCGGTGGATGGGCTACAGGTGTCGGAATACCTGAAACAGACCGCCCGTCGCCATATTGAGGGGGAGATTACCATCGACGAGGCCAAAGAATTGGTGAAACAATACTATGTCTCGAAGACTCAGCACGACGATGATGAAGAGGATAAGCAAGAGGCCGACCGCGTTTCTACAAACATCGCCAAAATCATCAACGAGCGTGCTTTCACATTCAGCACCACAGGCCTTATATCCATCCATAGGAATCTCTTCAGCGGTGTATTCAAACACGCGGGACAACTACGCGACTACGACATCACCAAGAATGAATGGGTGCTGAGGGGCGACACGGTACTCTATGGTCGTTGGCAGGACTTGCGGATGGCGTTGGATTATGACATTGAGAAGGAGAAGCAGTTCGACTATAAGGGGCTGTCGATGGAGGAGGTGATTACGCATCTGTCGCGATTTGTTTCCGGCATCTGGCAGACGCACCCCTTCCGTGAGGGCAACACCCGCACCACCGCCGTGTTCACTATCAAATATTTACAATCCATTGGTTTCAAGGCAGACAACCGTATGTTTGAGGAGCATTCGTGGTATTTCCGCAATGCATTGGTTAGAGCAAACTACAAGAATGTGGCAAAAGGCATCAGTCAGGACGGTCACTTCCTTGAAATCTTCTTCCGCAACCTGCTGATGGGAGAGAACAACGAGCTAAAGAACAGGTACCTTTTGGTCAATCCACCAGACGAGTGGAAGCGGCCCACAAGCACAGGACAAGTACAGGACAAGTACGGGACAAGCGTCGAAGGATCACCAAAGGATCACCGAAGGGTCATAGAAGGATCATCGAGCGAGCACAGGACAAGCACAGGACAAGTACAGGATATGTTGCACACTGACAATCCCAACATTCAGAAGCTGATACGTGTGGTTGGCGAGCAGGAGCTATCGGTGAAAGAAATGATGTCAGGCCTAGGGCTAAAAGGTCGAGACAACTTCTTGAATGTTTATCTGACAGTTGCCATTTCCGAAGGATATGTCCGTCTGCTTTATCCCCAATCCCCTCGCCACCCCCGGCAGAAGTACCTGCTGACGGTGAAAGGTGTTGCCCTTTATAATGAATTAACGAAAGGAGAATAGATTATGCCGTATTTCAACGAAAGCCAGTTAGAGATATCGATTATCACCCTATTGCCAAATAATGATGATATGAATAACAATCAAACTTGGAAGTCAAGATGAAAGATATTACTCCAATAGATAATAGTTCATTGCTAAACGATGCCTGCAACATTATTGAACAAGCACAGGCAACCGCCTATCGTCAAGTAAACGAAACCTTGATTAAGCGTAATTGGCTGTTAGGTATGCGCATTCGGCATGAGGTTCTGAAAGATGAACGAGCTGAGTACGGTGAGCAAGTGGTAAAGATGTTGGCGAAGGTGCTGACTGCAAAATATGGTGAGGGTTTTACTTGGAGAAATTTATATAACTATATTGATTTCTATGCAACATATAATGGGTTCTTCTTGAATGAGAATGGTGACTCTGTAAATGGTCAGACAATTTTGCACGCACTGCGTGCAAAATCAGAAAACATTTTCCACGCACTGCGTGCAAAATCTCCAATAAGGCTTACTTGGACACACTATCGCATCATCCTCCAAGAATCGAGCAAAGAAGCTCGCAATTGGTATGAACGTGAGGCTGCCAACGAGGTGTGGAGCACACGGACACTGCAACGTAACATCAGCAGCCAGTACTACCATCGAATGCTGATGTCGCAACACAAAGAGTTGGTGCATAAGGAAATGATTGAGAGAACCAGTCCACTGCAGGACAAGATGGAATTTATCAAAAATCCGGTAATTGCCGAATTCCTCGGTTTTCCACAGGAGGCGACGTTCACAGAGTCTGAACTTGAGACAAGTATCATCAACAACTTGCAAAAGTTCATTATGGAACTTGGCAAGGGCTACGCCTTTGTTGCCAGACAGCAACACATCCATACAGAGAAGGAGGATTATTATATTGACTTGGTTTTCTATAATTACTTGTTGAAATCGTTTGTGTTGATAGACCTCAAAACGACCAAGGTAACCCATCAGGATGTAGGCCAGATGGATATGTATGTTAGGATGTATGATGAGTTGAAACGAGGTGAGAATGACAATCCCACCATTGGCATTTTGATATGTGCCGACACGGATGAAGACATTGCACGATACTCAGTACTCCACGACAATGACCAACTGTTTGCTGCTAAATATAAGACCTATATGCCAACAGACGAGGAATTACGAGCAGAGATAGAGGCACAAAAGAATATATACTATTTGCAACACAAAGAAAAATAGCATCATGCCGTACTTCAACGAAAGCCAGTTAGAGATGTCGATTGTTACCCTGCTGCAGGAGCAGGGGTATGACTACGTCAAGGGCGAGGACATCGTGCGCAATCTCGACGAGGTGGTGCTGCGCGACGATTTGGCACGGTATCTCCGGAGCCGATACAATAACGACGGCATCACGGAGCAGGAGGTGGAGGCCGCTATCCGCGTCATCACACAGCAGACGGGCGGCTCGCTGTACGAAGAGAACCGCCATACCATAGGCCTGTTGATGGACGGCTTTTCGTTGAAACGCGAAGACCCCACCAAGCAGAACCTCTACATCTATCCCATTGCCTACGACGAGGCCAACCAGAAGCACAATGTATTCAAGGTCGTCAACCAGTTCGACATCATTGGCACGGAGCATCGCATCCCCGACGCGGTGGTCTTCGTCAATGGTCTGCCTGTAGTGGTGTTCGAGTTCAAGAATGCCCTTAAGCAGAACACCACCATCGAGGATGCCTACAAGCAGCTGACCATCCGCTACCGCCGAGACATACCTGCACTGTTCAAATACACCGCCTTCATCGTCATCTCCGACGGCGTGAACAACAAGTTCGGCACCCTCTACACCCCTTACGAATTCTTCTATGCCTGGCGCAAGGTCAACGCCAAGGACAAGGCCGACAGCGGCATTCCCTCGCTGAAGACAATGGTGGCAGGATTGTTCCGTAAGGACCGCCTTATCGATGTGGTCCACAACTTCATCTATTTCCCCGACACCTCGAAAGACGAGCGCAAGTTCATCTGCCGCTATCCGCAGTATTTCGCCGCCCGCTCGCTCTACCAGAATATCCTCAACCACAGCAAGCTCAACCCAGGAGGCGACGGCAAGGGAGGTACCTACTTCGGTGCCACAGGATGCGGCAAGTCGCTCACGATGCTGTTCCTCTCACGCCTGCTGATGAAGAGCAAGGCACTATGTAGCCCCACCATCATCCTCATCACCGACCGCACGGACCTGGACGACCAGCTGTCGCGCCTGCTGCTGAATGCCAAACAGTTTGTAGGAGATAGTGTAGTGGAACAGGTGGAGAGCCGTGAAGACCTGAAAGGAAAGCTGCAAGGCCGCACCAGCGGAGGCTTGTTTCTCACCACCATACAGAAGTTCTCCAAGGACATCAACCTGCTCTCCAATCGCGCCAACATCATCTGCATTAGCGACGAGGCGCACCGCTCGCAGACAGGCTTGGAGGAGAAGGTGGAGATAACCGACAAGGGTGTGCGCCGCTCGTATGGCTTTGCCAAATACCTGCGCGACTCGCTGCCCAACGCCACATACGTCGGCTTCACCGGCACACCCATCGACGCCACCACTGAGGTATTCGGTGCCGTGGTGGACGAATACTCGATGATTGAGGCTGTGACCGACGGCATCACCAAGACCATCATGTATGAGGGACGTGCGTCGCATGTCTTCGCCGACAGTGAGCTGATACGCCAGATAGAAGCCTACTACGACAAATGCGCCGAAGAGGGCTCGAGCGACTACCAGATAGAGGAGAGCAAGCGGGCGATGACGCAGATGAGCGTGCTGCTCAGCAGTCCCGACCTGATACACCGCCTGACGGTTGATTTCATCCAGCACTACGAGCGGCGTGTGGAGGAGGGTAGCACCGTGAAGGGCAAGGCGATGATTGTCTGCGCCACTCGTGAGATTGGCTACGCCATCTACAAGGAGATTGTCGTCCTGCGCCCCGAATGGGCGGAGGTGAAGGTATGCGGCGACGGTGAGGTGTTGACCCAGGAAGAGGCCGAGAAGATTAAGCCGATGGAGAAAATCAAGATGGTCTTCATCCGCCAGAAAGACGACGACCCCGAACTGTACAGGCTCCTCGGCACCGACGAAGACAGAAAACGGCTCGACCTGCAGTTCAAAGAAGAGAAGTCGAACTTCAAGATAGCCATTGTGGTCGATATGTGGATTACCGGCTTTGACGTGCCCTGTCTAGACACCATGTACTGCTACAAGCCGTTGCAGATGCACACGCTGATACAGACCGTGAGCCGCGTGAACCGCAACTATCCCGGCAAGGACAAGGGGCTGATTGTCGATTACCTCGGCATCAAAAAGAAGTTCAACCAGGCCATGCGAAGATACGCCAACGGGGGACAGAACGAGACACCGCTGGAGACCATCGACAATGCCGTCAAACTATTCAAAGACGAACTGGATCTGCTGCGACGTATGTTCAGCGGTTTCGACTACACCAAGTTCTTCTCAGGCACGCCGCTTGAACAACTCGACGCACTTCAGATGGCTGCCGAACGCGTACAGCAGACCGACGAGCTGGAGAAACGCTTCATGAAGCACTCCAATATCATGAAGTCGGCCTACAACATGTGTACGGGCGACGAGCGCATCAGTGTGGACGAGGTCAACGATGTGCATTTCCTCACCGGCGTGCGTTCGGTCATATACAAGACCACCGTCGGCGAATCACCTGATGCTTCGCAGATGAACCGTCATGTGTTGCGGCTCGTCAACGAGGCCCTTATTTCGGAAGAGGTGGTGGCCATCAACACCATGCAGCTAGGCGACACCAAACAGATTGACTTGCTGGCGACTCAATATATGGAACGACTGAAAAAGCTGCCCTATCAGAACACGAAAGTCAAGTTGATGGAGCAACTGCTGAAGCGTGTCATCGACAGCGTGAAGAAGGTGAACAAAGTGAAGGCCGTCAGTTTCACCGAAAGGCTTAACGGCATCATTGACAAATATAACGACCGCTCAGACGATATCGTGTTGGCCGACGAGATAGTGACTGAGGTGGCCAACCAGTTGGCCGAGCTGTTTGAGGAGATAAAGAAAGACAACGTCTTGCCCAACGGAATACCCAATATCGAGGTGAAGGCGTTTTACGACATTCTGAAAGCGGTAGCTGAACAATATGGTTTTCTCAACGAATACACGGAAGAGCAATACATTGCTCTTGCCAAGGATGTGAAGGAGGTGGTCGACGACAAGACCCAGTATATCGACTGGGACAAGAAGGCCGACATCAAAGCGCAATTGAAGGTGCAAATTATTCTCACCCTTGCCAAACACAAATATCCTCCGGCAACACGTGACGATGTGTTCAAGGCCATATTTGAGCAGGCTGAGAACTTCAAGAAAAACAAATCTGCCAAGACACATAAGGTGGTAAATCTTTATGATACGGATGAATCGCTACCGATAGCAGCGGAAGATATGTAAGAAGTTGTTTAAATTTAATTCAATGATTTTCTTAAAGAACCTAAACGGCATCTTTTCATTCATTTTTTCGGTTACACTGAAACCCCATTGCGCCCTCAAAAAGAATAAAAATCTGCTCGTTTATGTCCATCAATCAAATTTAAACAGCTTCTAAAAAAGAATGTTCTGTCCATAGTATAGACATCATTGAGAATAATTCCATGCGTTTCTGTGTCAAAAAAAGGAGGACGGAGGGGTTGGGGAGGAGGTTTTGCTGTTTTTTGGGGGGAGGAGCATCGGTAAGAATCCGTAAGAATCGGTAGAATGCGGTAAGAATCGGTAAGTTTCCGTAGGAACCGGTAAGAATCGGTAAATGGCAGTTGTAAAGTTTGTACTTTTGCATCGTCTTTCGGAGGGAGATGGTGACGGTTTTGAAAGGCTGGCGCGCGAAGCCTGAATGAATCGGGACCGACCCTATGGAAAGATGCCTGCCCCACAAACAACCCGACTAAGGACCGGGCGGGACAGGGAATGGAGTAAAACTATGGCTATTTTAACCGGAATCGGAACAAGAATGAAAGGTAGCGCGGGCGACTGGACCTATTCACGCGTCGGCGGCAGCACTATCGCCAAACAGAAGATGGAGAAGAAGGAGAACCCGTCGCGTTCGTTTGCCCAGATGGCACGCAGAGTGCGTTGGCGCAACATTCAGAACATGTGGGCGGCCTTTGAGGGCACGTTGCGCCCCTCGTTTGAGGGCAAGGCTGAGCGAGTGAGCGATGCCAACGCCTTCATGAGTGCTAACATCGGCGGCGTTCCCGTGTACCTCACCAAGGAGGAGGCCAAGCAGGGGGCGTGTGTGGTGGCAGCTTACGAGATTACCCACGGCTCGCTACCTTCCATCGGTGTGATGACTGGCACTGGCGACGTGCCGGTGTCGAACATCGCCCTCGGCAGCCTCGTCATTGACGACGACACTACGCTGAAACAGTTTTCCAACGCCGTGGTGAACAACAATCCGAGCTTTATGCATGGCGACCAGATTAGCTGCTACATCGCGACACAGGAGCAGAACAGCGTGACGGGCATCCCCTATGCCAAGATCAAGGCTTACGAAGTGACGCTGAACCAACTGGACGAGGAGACGCTGTTGTCAGACTTGGTGCCTGCCAACGGGTTCAGCTCGGTGGACGGCAAACTGGGCGCAAGCGGCACGGTGATTGGCGGCATTGCATGGGTGCACAGCCGCAAAGTGTCCGGACGCACGCTGGTGAGTTCTCAGAGTTTCTTTGTGAACAATGCCTTGCTCTCGCAGTACCAGACAGCTGCCAAGCGCATTGAGGCCATACTGAGCTATGGCGGCAAGGTGTCGCAACTGTTCTTGGTGCCTAACACCGACATGGCTATTGCAGCCGCCTAGGCGATAGGCGATAACGATAGATGGATAGTGACGCGTGACGGGATGTCACAAATCACTATCCACCTATTTTTGTTATTTTCTAAAGACCGATATTAGCAGCCTTCGATTTCCTTGCGGACTTTCTTGAAGGCCTCGATGCACTGGTCGAGATGCTCGTGCTCGTGTGCGGCACTAATCTGGACGCGGATACGTGCTTGACCCTTCGGCACAACGGGATAGTAGAAGCCGGTGACGAAGATGCCCTGCTCCTGCATCTTGGCAGCATACTGCTGGCTCTTGGCGGCATCGTAGATCATAACGGCGCAGATAGCACTCTCAGAGGGTTTGCAGTCGAAGCCCTCTTCCTTCATGCGGCGGAGGAAGTAGTCGGTATTCTCATGCAGCTTGTCCTGCAGGGTGTTGGTCTCGCTCATCATCTCGAACATGCGGATACCCGCGCCCACAAGGCCGGGGGCCATGCTGTTGGAGAAGAGGTAGGGGCGGCTGCGCTGACGGAGCATGTCGATAATCTCCTTCTTACCAGTGGTGAAACCACCCATGGCACCGCCGAAGGCTTTTCCTAATGTACCGGTGAGGATTTCAATCTTGCCACGGAGGTTGTAGCGCTCGGTGACACCGCGGCCAGTCTTACCGACAACACCGGCGGAGTGGCTCTCGTCGACCATGACCATGGCATCGTATTTCTGTGCCAGCTCGTAAATCTTATCCAGCGGGCAGACGTTGCCGTCCATGGAGAAGACACCGTCGGTGACGATGATGCGGAAGCGGTTCTTCTGAGCGGCCTTGAGTTGCTCTTCGAGGTCGGCCATATCGGCATTGGCGTAGCGATAACGCTGAGCCTTGCAGAGACGCACACCGTCGATGATGGAGGCGTGGTTAAGGGCGTCGGAAATAATAGCGTCCTCATCGGTCAGCAGGGGCTCGAAGACACCGCCGTTGGCGTCGAAACAGGCAGCGTAGAGGATGGTGTCCTCGGTGCCAAAGAACTCGGCGATTTTCTGCTCCAGTTTCTTATGAAGGTCTTGGCAACCACAGATGAAGCGGACGGAGGCCATACCATAGCCACGGGCATCCATAGCCTCCTTGGCAGCTTTGATAAGCTCTGGGTTGTTGGCGAGGCCGAGGTAGTTGTTGGCGCAGAAGTTGAGGCACTTCTTGCCGGCTACCATAATTTCGGCACCCTGGGGGCTCTCGATAATGCGTTCGTGCTTGTAAAGGCCGGCAGCTTCGATGTCGGCAAGCTCTTTCTTAAGATGTTCTTGGAACTTAGTATACATAATTACAATATTTTATGTTTATTTTTATATAATAATCAGACTACAAAATTACGTTTTTTTCATGAATTAAAAATTAAAAATCAAAAATTAATTCTTTGAAGGGCTTGGTTGCGGGCTTCACGGCAGTCGTCGAAGTCGGGGTCGAGGGCTAGTGAGCGGTCGAAGTATTCGACGGCCTCGGTGTAGCGTTGTTGTTTGCCGCATAGCATACCTAAACCATAGAGACAGAGGGCTTGGTCGTCGGGGTCGTCGTACAGTTCCAATGCCTTCTTCCATGCGGTTTCTGCTTGGTCGTAGTGCCTCAGTTTCTCCTTGCAGATGGCGATGTTGAGCCAACAGTCGCTGTTTGCTGGATTGTCGGGGAAGGTATCTAGTTCGAGGGTGTAATATTTGATGGCTTGTCCGTACCGATGCAGATTCTTATATGCCACCCCTAGGCGGTAGGCAACCGATAAGTTGTCCTCCTTGGCATAGGGCAGAAGGGTTAGGAGGTATGGAAACATCTCCTTGTATCGCTTCGTGCAGTACATACACCATGTGGCGGAAAAAAGTTCGTGATGACGATGGTCGGGGTCGAGGTTGTATACCTTCATGTATAGTTGTTCTGCCTTGCCGTATGCTTTATGGCTTTGGTAAATGTCCGCCATATTGCTAAGGGCAAAGGTGTAGTCGGGGTTGAGGCTCAAGGCTTTTTCGTAACATGCGAGAGCCTCTTCGTCGCGTTCCAACTGGTGTAGCACATAGCCTTGGCCGTTCCACCACTCAGGGTCGTCGGACACATGGCTCGTGGCAGTCTCATAGCATGGCAGTGCCTCGGCGTAACGACACAGGCGAAAGAGACAATAGCCCTTGCTTGCCCATACGCTCCAGTAGGTTGGACAGTATTTCAATGCCAGGTCATACTGAGCAAGAGCTTCTTTGAAATAGCCTGTCTCTAAAAGGGCATTTCCCGTCAGTTCGTAGCCATCCTCGTTGTCGGGGCATAGCTTGATTACCTTTTTGGCCGCAGGGATGACCTGTTCGTATCGGTTCATCTTTTCGAGACACCAGGCCTTGTTGTACCATGCCCGCCAATTGCTGGGGTCGCGCTTACAAAGTGTGGCGGCAATTTCAAACGCCTCCTCGTAATGCCCCAGTTTTACCAACGCATCGCCCTGTTGCCATAGTGCATCAATATTGTCGGCATTAAGGCGGACGGCATGTTCGAAACAGGCCAATGCCTCGTTGTAGCGTTCCTGGTTGTAGTAGCAGATACCCCATTCGACATAGATCTCGTCGTTGTCGGGTTCGATATTGCAGGCGGTGCGGTAGGCCTCCTCCGCTTGGTTGTACTGGCTCAAGTCATCATAGCGGTTGGCGAGGTTCAGCCAAGTTTCGGCATTGTTGGGTTCGTAGTGCAGCGAGAGCTTGTAGAAATGTGCTGCCTCCTCATTTCTTTCCAAGCGGCTGTATGTTATTCCGAGGTAGAAAAGCACCTCGGCATTGTCGGGCTGCAGGTCGTAGGCGGCTTGGAAATAATGCAGGGCACGCTCGGCATCGTCGTTGTCGAGCTGCTCTATGCCTAATTCGATATATTCTTCTGTCATGCTATAGGTGAGTCCTATAAATTCGTTTTTAAGGTTTTGCCCTTACAGGGCGTTATTGTAACTCGTCGATTTACCCAAGGCGTTACTTCGTGACGTTGCTTTGGCTCGGCAAAGAAAGCGAGCCTTCTTTGTTCTCGCTATACGCAACGTTGCCATTGGGCTAGATATGTTTTAGCCCTTTCAGGGCGATTTTTAGAGGTGGTCTACAATTGGTCGATATGCTGGCGGATATATTGTGCAACTAGGGGGAGAAGGGGTTCGGTGCTGTTTGCCTCTGCGATAGCATCGTCCTGCTTGTCGAAAAGGTTGAGGGAGAGGAGCAGTTGGTAGCCATCATGGGTAACACTGCGTACGCAGCGGTATATCTCGTCACGATGCTGTAGACATATCTCAATGGCCTCTTTGGCAATGGCGGCACGACGGGTAGCACCGACGGCGACAAGGCTGTTGTAGAGCAGGGTGCCGTCGTCGGGGGTGTCGTGGTAGTTCACCTCATAGTAATAAAACCACTCGAAATAGCGCGGAGCCTCTTCGTAATTGAACCACGAGGCATAGAAGACCACCTGCTCATGCTCATTGGTGATTTGTCCGTACTCGGCAATATCGAACCAGTCGACAAGCTCTACGTCGGTGAAGTCGGCAGCAGCTTCGGCGGTGAGGCGCGGTGAAGGAGCCTCCTCCCATGAATGGTTGTAGCGTTCGACAGCATCCGACTCGCGCTTGGCGAGCAGGGCGTAGACGGCCATAGCGGCGAAGGGTATCCATATCACCGCAGCAGTGCTTGCCCCAGCCTGCCGCAACAGAGCCACCAACGTCACAGAGACCAATATGACGGCAGACATGAGGGCCACGGTGAGCCATGGCCCCCATGTCTTGCACCAGAAAGAGGTATAGGGACGGTGCAATTTCGTACCGCAATGCGGGCAATGAAGCGTGACTATCTCCCCCTCATGCTGTCGGACATCAAATACGGTTTTATAGCCTTTCTTCAGATAGACAGGCTTGTCACATCGGCATAGGGTGTAGAGACGCATAGAATGCCAAAGTAAAAGGTAAAAAGTAAAAACTAAAATTTTCAGGCAAGCACCTTTTAGTTTTTACTTTTTAGTTTTTACTTTACTATCAGTTTTTGCACACTGCCACTGCCCACGATGCCGTAGGTATAGATGCCGGCAGGTAGGTTGTCGACAACGGCGTTGCCACTACCACTGACCGACAGGTTGCGTACCACGCGGCCCTGCATGTCATAGATGGCAAGGGTAGAAGGCTGGTTGACATCGTAGCTGATGTTCACATTGCCCTGAGCGGGATTGGGGTAGGCGGTGAGGGTTGAGGAAGCCACATCGTTGATGCCTTCGGCATAAGCCTGGAAACGGATTGTCACGCTGCAGGCGACATTGTCGTTGGAGACCTTCATCTTATAGATGCTATAGGGTTGCGGCACTTCGTCGATAGTGAGGTCCATGGTGAACTCGGTATACTCGCCACTGGGTGGGATGTTGAAGGCATCGCTGACAGAGTCCTGTCTGCAGTAGGCTCCGGCGCAGAGACCCCAAATATCAATACCTTCCATCTCGATGGGAGTCATCGTGACTGTCACGTTCTGTAGGACAGAGTAGCCCTGATTGACGAAACTGACGCTGTTGCAGTGTTCGGCATCGGGTGCTAGGACAACGGCGAATTCGTCGCCATTCTGATAGGTGTGACCATTGTACTTAAAGCCGATTTGGGCTTGGACGTTGAGTACTGCAACGCTGCTGAGGAGCAGCAGAAAGGATAAGATTTTTTTCATGTGATATTTGATTTTATTTAATGATTATTCTGTTTTATAGATTGAGAAGTTCGTCGACGACCTTTTTGACACCCGTGCCTGCCTTCTCTTGGAAGATGGTGATAGGACGGGAGACTGGTACCGCCTTGGGGTCGACCAAGTAACATGGAGTGCTGCGTGGCACATAGTGGATAAGACCTGCGGCAGGATAGACATTCATTGAGGTACCCACCACGATGAAATAGTCAGCCTTTTCGCACAGTTCGGCAGCAGGTTCGATGTTGGGCACTGCCTCGCCAAACCATACGATGTGGGGACGCAGCTGGGCTCCGTCGGGGGCT